>JACDJA010000590.1_pt1 | contig 39980 bp, 53 predicted proteins | sample 7449241 | NCBI WGS metagenome assembly JACDJA01 (sample SAMN14253289, study PRJNA609438) | sludge metagenome | isolation source: initial anaerobic sludge | collected 2018-12-20 | reverse complement strand
GTGGATGAATCCTGGGTGGAGCCCATGAAGCAATACCAGGCTTCGGCGAAAAAGATAGCCGATGAATTTGACGCCATTTGGGTGCCATTCCAGGCAGCTTTCGATGAGGCTGTGAAACATGCACCGGCTACTTACTGGACCAGGGATGGGGTGCATCCCGCCATGCCCGGTGCTGAATTAATGGCCCAAACCTGGCTGAAGGCGATAGGAGGATGATGACTAAAAACGAGCTCACCATCATAAAGGTAGGCGGTAAAGTGGTTGAGGAGCCGGAAACGCTGGAGGTTTTTTTAGACGATTTTGCCGCGCTTCCCGGCTTCAAACTGCTGGTGCATGGTGGCGGACGCTCGGCTACCACCCTGGCTGCCCGTCTGGGTATTGAAACCCAAATGGTTGAGGGCCGCCGGGTGACCGACGCCTCCATGCTGGAGGTGGTGACCATGGTTTACGGGGGCCTGGTGAATAAGGGTGTGGTAGCACAACTACAGGCCCGAAAGGTGAACGCCCTGGGGTTAACCGGTGCCGATCTCAACCTGATATTGGCCCACAAACGAACCGGGGCTGCCATCGACTATGGATTCGTAGGCGATGTGGATTCGGTGCAGGGTAGTGTGGTAACCGGTCTGATCCAACGGGGCGTGGTGCCCGTAGTGGCGCCTTTAACGCACGATGGGGCAGGCCAACTGCTTAATACCAACGCCGATACTATGGCTTCGGCACTGGCCGTGGCGCTCGCCGCCGAATTTAAGGTGCGTTTGGTCTATTGCTTCGAGAAACCGGGTGTGCTTTCAAGTCCGGGTGATGATGATTCGGTGATTCCACGTCTTACCTATACCATGTTTCAGCAACACCTTCATGCCGGCATTATCAACGAAGGGATGGTTCCCAAGCTCCACAATGGCTTTGATGCCTTAAAAAGTGGTGTTTCTTCGGTCATCATCACCAATATCGCCGGCCTTGCGGAGTCAGGACGCGGAACTACCCTGATGATATAACCCTTTGTTTTTATGAAACATCATCCCTATACCAACCAATCCATTGAACTTCTCAGGCAAATGATTGCTGTCCCTTCTGTGAGTCGTGAAGAGGAAAAGGTGGCCGACCTCCTGTTTGCTTTTTTATCAGAAAATGGTCTTCAACCCAATCGGCTGGGAAACAATATATGGGCGCATCATAAGGGAAATCAAAAGGGAAGACCTGTCATCCTGTTAAATTCGCACATCGACACCGTAAGGCCGGGCAACGGATGGACCAGCGACCCTTACTCACCGGTGATTGATGGTGATCGCATTACCGGACTGGGCAGCAACGATGCGGGGGCTTCGGTGGTCACTTTGCTGGCTGCCTTTCGCCTTTTGAACGAAAAAAGCCAACTTTGTAATTTTATTTTTTCAGCCACCGCCGAAGAGGAGATTTCGGGTCAAAATGGCATCGCTGCTATTTTGAATGAGCTGGGACCCATACACCTTGGGGTTGTGGGAGAGCCAACGGGGATGCAGATGGCCGTGGCCGAGAAAGGGTTGATGGTAATCGATGGCCTGGTGAAAGGCAAAACCGGACACGCCGCCCGCGAAGAGGGAGAAAATGCCATCTATAAAGCTCTTCCCATCATCGATTGGTTCCGGAGTTTCCGTTTCCCGCTGGAGTCGGATTTTCTGGGGCCGGTAAAGATGACCGTGACCGGCATTGAAGCCGGAACCCAGCACAACGTGGTGCCCGATGCCTGCAGGTTTGTGGTGGATGTAAGGGTGAATGAGCACTATACCAATGCCGGGTTGTTTAATCTGATTAAAGAGCAGGTGGATTGCGACCTCAAAGCACGATCGTTTCGCTTAAACAGCTCTTCTATCAGCGTTGACCACCCCATTGTGCAGCGCGGCGAAGCGCTGGGGCGGAAAAAGTTTGGTTCGCCTACCACCTCCGACCAGGCGCTCATGGCATTTCCCACCGTTAAGATCGGCCCGGGGGATTCGGCCCGTTCACACACCCCCAACGAGTACATTTTGATGCCTGAAATAAGGGAAGGGGTGGACATCTATTTTAAATTGTTAGACCAGGTGAATATTAATTCAGTTTGATATTAATTTGAGTGTATATATTGTTTTCTTGCCGTTTGAGTAATGGATATTAAAAAAATAGCTTATTTTTGTGACGTTTTCGTTTTTATAGGACATGTTTTTGAGCGAATTATAATAAATAGGATGTCCTCATTGCGGAAAAATATTCAATCTATACCTCATATCATTTTGAAAGAAATGCTGTACCCTCTTATTTTTCCCCTGCCTTCCCTTCCTATCCGTAGGCAGGCGTCTTCGGTCTTCGGTTCCGATAGCTATCGGAATCAGTCTTCCCTCTTCCCTCTTCCATCAAATCTCTTAACACATGAAACTCTGGGACAAAGGCACAGCCACCAATAAAAAGATAGAATCATTCACCATTGGGCACGACAGGGAGCTTGATCTGTTTTTGGCTCCTTACGATATTATGGGAACCATTGCTCATATCACCATGCTTGAAAAGATTGACTTGTTGAGCAAGAAGGAGGTGGTGCTTTTGACGGCGGAGTTGAAGCGATTGTATAAAAATGCAGTTTCAGGCACTTTTGTGATTGAAGAGGGCATTGAGGATGTGCATTCGCAGGTTGAGCTGGAGTTGACAAGGGCTTTGGGCGATGTGGGAAAAAAGGTGCACAGCGGTCGTTCGCGCAACGACCAGGTTCTGTTAGACTTGAAACTATTTGCCCGTCAAAAAATTATGGAGGTCGCCGGCGCGGTGCAGGAGCTGTTTCAGGTACTTCAACGTAGAAGCGAAGCGCATAAGAACGATTTGCTGCCGGGTTACACGCATCTCCAGGTGGCCATGCCCTCCTCCTTTGGACTTTGGTTTGGAGCCTATGCCGAAAGCCTCACCGACGACATGCATTTTTTATTGGCTGCCTGGCGTGTGGCCAACCAAAATCCACTGGGTGCCGCCGCCGGGTATGGCAGCTCCTTTCCCATCGACAGGCGGTTGACGACCAGTCTTTTGGGATTTGACGATTTAAGCTACAACGTGGTGAATGCTCAGATGGGACGTGGAAAGATGGAGCGCGGTGTGGCTATGGCGCTATCGGCTTTGGCAGCTACCGTAGGCCGGCTGGCTATGGATGCATGTCTGTATATGAGTCAAAACTTTGGTTTTATCCGGCTCCCCGATGCCTTTACCACCGGTTCGAGCATTATGCCGCATAAAAAAAATCCCGATGTATTTGAACTGATACGGGGTCGCTGCAATAAGTTAACCGGATTGCCCCAGCAGATCGCATTGATTACCGGAAATTTGCCCTCCGGGTATTTCCGCGACCTCCAAATCATCAAAGAGCTCTTTATCCCTGCATTCGATGAAATGCTCAGCTGTCTGGAGCTTACCACTTTAGCCGTTGATCAAATAGAGGTGAAGAAAAACCTTATGGACAACGATCTTTATAAGTTTGCTTTCAGTGTGGAAGAGGTGAATCGCCGCGTTTTGGCGGGTGTGCCCTTCAGGGAGGCCTATCGGCAGGTGGGGCTCGAAATTGAAGCAGGGAACTTTAAGCCATCGCGTGAGGTGGATCATACCCACCTGGGAAGCCTTGGTAATCTTTGCAACGTTGAAATTAAAGAGAAGATGGAAAAGGTGATGCGTCAATTCACTTTCGACAAGATGCAAAAGGCGACCAAAGAACTGGTTAGCTAAACGAAATTTCGTCATACACCCGTTAATATCCTTAGAATGAGTAATCTACTGATAAAACTCGCCACAAATTGTGACGATCTGTTTTTGGAAATTGATTTTCGAACATTTAATTAATAATCTTATATGGCATATTTAAACCAATTGGCTCAGAGTGCAATTCAATCGTGCGAGATTGATAAATCGTTGTACGAAAAATATAATGTTAAACGTGGTTTGCGTAACTCCGATTTTTCCGGGGTATTGGTAGGTCTTACCAATATCGGAAATGTGGTGGGTTACACCAAAGACGAGCAGGGAAACATCACACCCTGCGATGGAGAGCTCTACTACCGGGGCATTGAGCTTAAGGAACTTTGCGGTGGGTTCTTGGCCGACGGCAGGCATGGTTTTGAAGAAACTGCCTGTTTGTTACTCTCGGGGAACTTGCCGGACAAATCGCAATTGAAGAGTTTTTCCAAAATATTGTCCGACCAAAGGGAACTTCCCTCCTTCTTTTCTAAAAATATGATTCTTTCGTTACGGGGACGAAATGTTATGAATATGTTGGCCCGCTCAGTATTGGGCCTTTACTCGGCCGATAAACATCCCGAGGACTTCTCCCCCGAAAGCCTGATTAGCCAGTCGATGAGCCTTATTGCCAAATTTCCGGTAATTGTGGCTTATGCTTACTTTGGGATGCGGCACTCCTTTCAGCGCAAATCGCTGGTTATAAGGCATCCACAACCGGAACTGAGCCATGCCGAAAACCTATTGTACATGCTGAAAGGCAAACGTTACACCAGGCTCGAAGCCGACCTCCTGGATCTTTCGCTGGTACTTCATGCCGAACACGGGGGTGGCAACAACTCCTCGTTTACCACCCGGGTGGTGAGCTCATCCCAAACCGATACTTACTCGGCCATTGCTGCTGCTTTGGGTTCATTGAAAGGTGGTCTTCACGGTGGAGCCAATATAAAGGTGGTGGAGATGATGACTTACATCAAGCTGAATGTGAAGGACTGGGCCGACGAGAAGGAGGTGGCCGATATGTTGGCGAAGATATTGAAAAAAGAGGCTTTTGATGGTACCGGCAAAATTTATGGCATCGGCCATGCCATCTACACCCTCTCCGATCCCCGGGCGGTGCTGTTAAAGGAAAAGGCTAAGGAGTTGGCCCGTGAGAAAGACCGTCTCGAAGAGTATAAATTGTATGCTCTGGTCGAAAAACTGGCCCCCGAAGTGTTTTACAACTATAAGGGCGCCAATGCCAAGGTGGTTTCGGCCAACGTGGATTTTTATTCGGGTTTTGTGTATCAATGCCTGGAGATTCCTGAAGAAATTTACACCCCCATTTTTGCAGTTGCCCGTATTTCCGGCTGGTGTGCCCACCGGATTGAGGAGGTGACCTTCTCGAGCCGGCGCATCATCCGGCCTGCGTACAAAGCGGTTTATCCGGCTCAAAAGTACATCGCACTGAATGAGCGGTGAAGGATAGAATAATATTTCTTAAATTTGACGCCCGGTAGCTGCAGATATTTTTCGCCAAACCTGCCTGCCGGTATCACCCTGGCAGACAGGTATTAAATGAGAAAAAACATACAATTATGCCCAAATTAAAGGAGATCAGATTGGTTTTGGAAGACGGAACTGTTTTTCACGGAAAGTCATTTGGATACCATAGGTCGGTGGCAGGGGAGGTGGTTTTTAACACCGCCATGGCCGGCTACCCCGAGAGTCTTACCGACCCGTCGTATGAGGGGCAGATTTTGGTCTCAACTTATCCGCTGGTTGGAAACTACGGCGTTCCGCGCGACGACCGGGAGTTTGGGATCCCCAAGTATTATGAGTCCGACCGTGTTCATATTTCGGGTTTTGTAATATCCGATTACTCTGTGGAGTACAGCCACTGGAATGCCAAAGGAAGTCTCTCCGACTGGCTCAAAGAGCATCGGGTGCCCGGCATTTATGGCATAGATACCCGTCAATTAACCAAGCTGTTGCGCGATAAGGGTTCGATGCTGGGTAAGATTGAGGTGGACGATGAAGAGATTGCCTTTTACGATCCCAATCAGGACAACCTGGTAGAGCGTGTCAGTGTGAAAGAGAAAACGATCTACGGATCGGGGAAATATAAAGTGGTGTTGGTGGATACCGGCGGTAAATACAATATTATCCGCTGTTTGTTGAGACGCGACGTGCAGGTTGAGGTGGTTCCCTGGAATTACGACTTCACGGGCGATGATTACGATGGTCTTATGTTGGCCAACGGCCCCGGTGATCCCCAGAAGTGCCAGGCTACCATCAAAAATTTACATAAGGTACTTGCTATGGGCGATAAACCCATCTTTGGAATTTGCCTGGGCAACCAATTGTTGGGTATCGCTGCCGGAGGTTCCACCCACAAACTAAAGTACGGCCATCGTGCGCACAACCATCCGGTGATTAGAGTGGGCACCAATCATTGTTATGTGACCAGTCAGAATCACGGTTATGTGCTTGATACCGACTCCCTGGGAGATGAGTGGGAGACCATGTTTGTAAACATTAACGACAATACCAACGAGGGCATCCGGCACAAAACCAGACCCATTTTCTCTACACAATTCCACCCCGAGGCTTCCAGTGGCCCCACCGACACTGAATTTCTGTTCGATGAGTTTGTGGAAATGATAAAACAGTCGGTGAGTAAAGCCTGATGAGGGTCATCGCGATCCGGCATCTATCTGCCGGAGAAGCAATCTCAGCTTTCAGGTAAGGACTCGGTTTCCTGCTTCTGATTTTGCGTTTTTTCAAAATAGGCGATGGCAATCAACACCAACCGGTAACTGGCATAAATAGAAATTATCCAGAATGAGTACCACAATATTGCGCCAAGATGTGTCATGTCTCAATATTTTTATGAATTTTGGATGGCAGTTGAGGGTTACAAATGAATCGACTCCGGGGTTATATTCTCCTTTTCAATGTCTTTAAAGTAGTTGTAGGTACCTACCCTAAGCTCATGGGTGGCATCTTCGTCGCAAACAATTATACCCTTGGGATGCAGTTGCAGTGTGCTGATGGTCCACATGTGGTTAATGCCCTCTTCAACCGCGTGACGCAGGGCCCTGGCCTTGCCATGTCCGTTAACGATGATGAGTACCTCTTTGGCATCCATTACCGTGCCTACGCCCACGGTAATGGCGATGGAGGGAACCTTGCCGGGGTCGTTGTCAAAGAACCGTGAGTTTGCAATCCTGGTGGCCATTGTCAGCGTTTTGATGCGCGTGCGTGAGTTGAGCGACGAGCCGGGTTCGTTAAACGCCAGATGGCCATCGGAGCCTACCCCACCCAGGAAAAGGTCGATGCCACCGGCCGCTTTAATTTTTTTCTCGTAGTTTTCACATTCAGCCTCGTGATCACCGGTATTCCCGTTGGGCAGATTGGTGTTATCGGCTTTAATATCGATGTGGCTAAAAAAGTTTTCCCACATAAAAGTATGATAGCTCTGTGCATGGTCGCTGGGTAAGCCAATGTACTCGTCCATGTTGAAGGTCACCACATTTTTAAAAGAGACCTTTCCTTCCTTGTTCAGTTTTATCAGCTCCTTATAGGTGCCAAGGGGAGATGACCCTGTGGGCAGCCCCAGCACAAATGGCCGGTTACCGGTATGCCGGTTGATTTTGCGGGCGATGTATCTGGCTGCCCACTGCGAAAGGGTTGAATAATCGGGTTCGATGATTAAGCGCATAGTGTTATAGTGTTTTATGATTATTTCCTAAAACCGGTTCTCCTCCTTTTGAGGCCTATTCAGGGTTTTCTAAAGGTTACATATTTTATTTGAACGCGCGGAGCGGCTTCACCCTCAGCGGTATCTTGGTCATTCCTCAGCACCACACGCCTCGTGTCCCACCTGGGGTTAGGTGAGGCGAGAACGAATGGACCCTGGGTTTCACTGTTTCCGTTCACCAGCATGCGAAAAAATTCTTCATAAGTGAAGGTGGAGTCCTGTGGGTTATACACGGTCGACATGTTCATTCTAAACTGATACTCTTGTGTATCGCGGTTATAGCCCCCTCCAATAAACCACGGCCTTTTAGGATCGGTGGTGTTACCCGTAAAGTACGAGGGTTCTTCCAGTGCTCCGTCGTCGTTGATTGTATAAATCTTTAAGGTTTCCGGTGTGGGTGAATAGAATGTGGTATCGTTACCTTGCAGTATGGTATCCACCTTAAAATAGAGGTCTACGGCGCTGATGCCATAATAGGTGTCATCGGGATTGTCTTTATCAAGCCTGGTTTTCCAGAGATCAAAGTCCAGCGGACCTCCATGTGATTTTCTAAGATCGAATTTCACGTAGCTTCCGGCCATGCCCTGAGCCACCAGTTTGTCGGGTTGAGAACTCGAGAAATCGATGGTACTCTGGTGGTCATGCTCAAAACGGTTGATACGCACGCACTCCCGGTTGATGGGAAAAACGTAACCGGCTTGTATAGTGTCGGTTACAACATTTTCATCGTCTCTTTTAAAGTAGTGGTAATAAAGCCTAAGGTCGGATGACTGGCTCAGTAGGTTAATGTTGACCAGCGATCCGGTGTTGGGCCCCTCGGTGTCCATTGGTTCGGCTTCAACAAAAAAACCTGGAAAGGCTGCCTGGAATGCCTCTTTGGATTCCAATACTTCCTGTGAGAAGGTAAAAAATTCATCCGCGGTGGCCTGGTCCAGTTTGATGTTCCATTTATGCACGTAGTTGGAAATATTCCAAACAGAATCGGCTTGTTGGTCCCAGCCGCTGCTTATGCGTTGGCCGATGGGTTCGGGGTCGTAGAGACCTTCAACGGGCATGTTGGAGTAATAATCGTTGTCGAGCGACAGCGGGCCGTTGAATTTATAGACCTTTATATTGTGGCGGGCATCTTTGTTGCCGGTCCACCAGTTACGTGAATAGGCGAGAGACAACACCAGTGAGTCAACGGTAAAGTCGTCATTTCTCTTGAATGTGGTGTCAACCTCCTGGCCAAGGGTTACCTGAGTGATAAACGAAGCGGTGGTTTTTCCTGTAATCAGGTCATTTATCGAGCCAATGACCGCCAGGCCGGCGTCGTTGGACTTTATAAACCCGGGATTAAAATTTTGAGCACTCATATATTTTGCGGAGTCAATGCCTGTAAAGAGGTCTTCGGAGGGCAAAATATCAAGCCCTAAGTTGCCGATATCGTTGGTACAGCTTCCTGCCACAAATGTTAAAGCCATCCCCACGGGCATAAAGAGCCGCAGCATTCTTCTTCTTATCATATTTTACTGGTATAAGCGTTTTTGTTTAGCCTTTCAAAGGGTGTCATAAAACTCGTTGTAGGCATCGATGTAAGTTTCTTCGGGTTGATAACCCAGGAACGGCTTGCCCGAATCTTTAACATACCGCTCCAATTCGGGGTCTATTTTTTCCGCTCCCTGAATGATGCCATCGGAGAAATCAATGGCTTGTTTGCTCAGATTGATATAGTCGGGCGTGGTTAATTTTTCCAGATCCTTATCGTCGATGCCCTCCATCTTCACTTTTTCCTTCAACTCTTTGTTCAGCGGCTCTTTAAAAGAGTCATCATAAATAGAGTAGACCACCTTGGCATTGGCAAAATAGGGGTTCTCGTTTAATGTTCGTTTAATGAGCAGCGGCGCCATAGCCGTAAACCAACCCTGGCAATGCACAATGTCGGGGGCCCATCTCAGCTTCTTGGTGGTTTCCAGTACCCCTCTGGCAAAAAATACAATGCGCTCGTCGTTGTCATCAAACTCCTTGCCATCTTCGTCTGCAATGGTGTATTTTCTCGAAAAGTAATCCTCGTTGTCGATAAAGTAGACCTGCATCCGGGCAGCCTGGATCGACGCCACTTTAATGATCAGCGGGTGGTCGGTATCGTTAATAATCAGATTCATTCCCGAAAGACGAATCACCTCGTGCAACTGGTTGCGACGTTCGTTGATGTTTCCAAACCGGGGCATGAATGTCCTGATTTCCTTTCCTCTTTCCTGAATGCCTTGCGGAAGGTTCCGGCTATTGACCGACATGGGTGTTTCGGGAAGATAGGGTGTTATTTCCTGTGAGATAAATAAAACCTTGTTCTTTTCCATTGTTTTTGGGGATACATTAAAATAATCAGCATGCAAAAGTACAAAAAATATGCATCTAAAGCAAAGTGGGATAACGGGTGTGCCACAGTTAATTCAGTGCAACATCAATGGCTGTATGGTACATGCAGAGATTACCTGCTCCCATAATTTAAAGGATTTCTGTTTTTTGTGTGGGTTTTATTCTTTTACTTTACGCCGTTTTTTAAAAAACCATTTTTAAGAATATGGAATTGATTGAGTCCGCCGAAGCGTTTCATTTCCGTGCTCAACAACTGCGCGAGGCCGGTAAAATTATTGGATTTGTACCCACAATGGGAGCTCTTCATCAGGGGCATCTCTCTCTGATAGAGCTTGCCGCTTCTACCTGCGATGTGGTAGCCGTGAGCATCTTTGTAAATCCAACCCAATTTAACGATGCAGCCGACCTGGAGCGTTATCCACGAGACCTGGAAAAGGATCGGACGCTTTTATCCCAAACCCGGTGTGAACTTCTTTTTGTGCCAACTGTTAAAGAGATATACCCTAAAGCAGACAAAAGGGTCTTCGATTTTGGATCGTTGGATAAAGTGATGGAGGGAAAGTACCGGCCGGGGCATTTTAATGGGGTGGCACAGGTGGTAAGCCGTTTATTTGAAATAACTCAACCCCATAAGGCTTTTTTCGGGGAAAAAGATTTTCAGCAACTGGTACTCATCCGCGCTATGGTGCATCAATTGAATCTGGATGTGCAAATTGTGGCCGCACCCATAATACGCGAGCCCGATGGTCTGGCCATGAGCTCGCGAAATGCTAACTTAACGCCGGCCCAGCGAAAAAGTGCACCATTGATTGCCGATACTTTATTTAAATCTCGTAACTTTGCGGCCTCAAACGATATTGATGCCACCAGGGCGGAGGTGATAGAGAAGATAAACCTCGACCCCAACCTGGAGGTAGAGTATTTTGAAATCGTAGATGGGCTTTCGCTCGAGAGGGTTGACAATTGGGCCGAAAGTGATTATATTGTAGGATGTATTGCGGTATTTGCCGGAAAAGTCCGACTAATTGATAATGTGGTTTACAAATCGCGTTGACATGAACATTGAGGTTGTAAAATCGAAATTGCATAACGTAACGGTCACCGAGGCCAATCTTAGTTATGTGGGCAGCATTACCATTGATGAAGCATTGATGGAGGCCGCCAACATTATTGAGAATGAGAAGGTGCAGGTAGTTAACAATAACAACGGTGAGCGCCTCGAAACCTACGTAATTAAAGGGGAACGCGGCTCGGGGGTGATCTGTCTCAACGGCGCTGCAGCCCGTAAGGTAGCGGTGGGCGATGTGGTTATCATCATCACCTACGCCTCCATGCCCTTCGAGGAGGCCAAACAATTCAAGCCCATCTTTGTATTCCCCGATACCGCGAGCAATAAACTTATCTGACCGGGATAAAAGCCTGTGGGTTTATGCTCCCTCCATTTCAAGGATTTCCCATTATCTCCCCGATGGTATTTACCCACTTGGGATGCATCTGAATCACGTCATGGACTTTATTATCCTCACATCTCAGCCTGGCTCTTCTTATAAATCCGCGGGAGTCTGCAGCGCTCCCACCCCAAGATAGATTCTCTGGGTCCTTTATGTTTTCGTTACTCACTAAGAGACCACTTTGAAATCTGCCTGCTTCTATAATGTCTTTTAAGTTAATCATTTTAGTTTGTTTTTAAAGGTTTAATGTTTCTACTTGTGCTCAACAGCCTGGTAGCTCATATTTTCGGAGCTTTGTGCCCATACCGTGGTCGTTATTAATGTCCCAATAGACATTGATAATAAAATGGTTATTAGTTTTTGGTTTCGACAGGGAGGGGCTTATGGCCCCGTTTTTTGAATTTCAAAATCCCATTTTTTCTCTTTATATTTTTTGCCGGTTGTGAGAAGAATGACACCGGTGGTAGCGATCAAAACTCCTCCTGTCGCCAGAGTTACGGATACAGGTATTAACAGGGCGGACCACCCCCCTGTGTCAATCAAAGTAGAGGTAAGACTTATAAATCCAGCTCCAACAAAAGCTCCTCCTAAAGCGAGTGAACCACCCAACACTTTTTTGCCTGTCGACTTCCTGCTAATCATTTCAACATCATTTATTGAAACAGCAGCTTTATCAGCTATAATCAGACTGTCATCTTTTATTGCAAAGGGCCCTTTATAGGTTTTGCCGGTGTTGGTCCATATTTTTATCCTTTTCCCCTGTTCAATGGTTTTTTCTTTCCCGCTTTTCTTTTTGGTTAAAACCAAAACTTCGTTTTGACTATAAGCTGTAATGCTTAAGCAAAATATGAGCATTGTTGAAAATGCGGCTGCAAAATTAAATCTGACTGTTTTCATGGTTACTGTCTTAAAATTTTTCATCTTCTTGAGCTTTAAAGTTAATATTCAGTTTATTTAAGTGTTATACTAATCTAAGCGGTTTTGCCGATGAATAATCCACTTGGCATGTTGGTCTTTCCTTGACATTAGGTTCACAAACATCTAACAACCCTTATCTCCCTCTCCCGGGGGGAAAGAGTTGGTCAAAAAGACCGATAGGGCAAAAGCCGCGGCCGATGCACTAAATACCGAAAAATCGAATGCTTTTTTTAATCCAACCGAGAATGCCATAGCCAATCCAAATATGAGTAAAAGATAGCCGCTTAAGGTGGCAAACAAATTGGTTTTAAAACCAAGGAGCAAGCAAATTCCAAAAAGCAGTTCGGCAGCGGTTGCCAGAAAGCCCAGGGTAGGAATTAAACCTTCGGGCGCCCAGGGATTTATTTGTTGCGTATAGGCCAGAAAGGCAGGCCAGTTTCCCCATGATGAAATATCCGCAGGCCAAAGTCCAAGCCTGTCGGCTACAGCTGAAAGGAAAGCAGTAGCAAGAGCTATTCTTAAAAAGAGTTTAATTAGTTTCAGCCTCATCTCCTATCGGTATTTAAAAGAAGTGTTTAAGGAGTTATCTGAATTTTGACTTATTTGATTAGTCTGTTATTTGAAGTATAAAAATAAGATATTTCTGAATAAAAGACAAGAATATCCCCAATTATTTTTATTTTTTTTTGACGAATGGTTTTTGGCTCAGGATTTTTTGTAGATTTGAAATTAAAATGCCAGCAATCTTTATTAATCGTTAGGGAAATGGCATATGACATCCTGGAAATCACACGCACCAGCATAAATTTTTAACCCGCAATTATGTCTACCCTCTACCTGTTGTTTATTGTTATTTCCGGCGTTGCGTTCCTCCTCTTTTTGGTGCTGAAACTTAAGATCAGTGCCTTCATTTCGTTGCTGATCACTTCCATGTTGGTGGGTGTGATGGCGGGTATGCCGCTGACGGGCATCCTGGAAAGCATTCAGTCGGGGATGGGCAACACCTTGGGTTTCGTGGCCATCGTGGTGGGTTTAGGTGCCATCTTTGGGCAAATATTGGAGCATTCGGGCGGGGCAGAATCATTGGCTCATCATCTTTTGCGACGATTTGGCAAAGACAAAGCCTCCTGGGCCATGATGATCACCGGCTTTATTGTAGCCATTCCCGTTTTTCTGGATGTGGGACTCATCATCCTGGTTCCCATCGTGTATGCCCTTTCCCGCGATGCCAACCGCTCCCTTCTTTATTATGGCATCCCGCTGCTGGCCGGGCTGGCCGTGACGCACAGCTTTATGCCGCCCACGCCGGGCCCCATTGCGGTAGCCGAGATACTTGATGCGCGATTGGGCTGGGTCATCCTGTTTGGTTTTATCCTGGGCATTCCCACCGCCATTATTGCCGGCCCTGTTTTTGGGCGGTATATTTCGGAGAGGATGGACATCCGTCCCCCCGAAGAACTTTTGGTTGGCGAACCTGGCGATAAAACGCCGGCAGACCAACTGCCCTCTTTCGGTTCCATTGCATTGATCATTGCCGTGCCCCTGGTGTTGATACTTATCAATACCTTCACCGATGCGGCTGTTGACCAGGGACTTATTAAGCATTCGTGGTTGACGGACACGCTCATTTTCGTGGGTCATCCGTTCAGCGCACTTATTATAGCCACCCTTCTGGCACTGTGGTTTTTGGGAATACGTAGAGGCGAATCCGGACAAAAGCTGCTCGATTTAAGCACCAAAGCGTTAGGCCCGGCAGGCATCATCATTCTGGTGACCGGCGCAGGAGGCGTGCTCAAGCAAATTCTGGTGGACAGCGGTATAGGTGCCATCATGGCTCAATCCATTGCCGATTCGGCCATGCCGCCCATCCTGCTGGCCTGGCTGCTTGCGGCCATAGTGCGGGTTACACAGGGGTCTGCCACTGTGGCCATGATCACTGCCGCAGGCATCATGGCGCCCGTGCTGGAGGTCTTTGCCCTGAGTGGCCCGCAAATGGCTCTGGTGGTGATTGCCATTGCCTCCGGCGCCACGCTGCTCTCTCACGTGAACGACAGCGGCTTTTGGCTGGTAAGTAAGTACTTTGGTATGAATGAGAAACAAACCCTCAGGTCGTGGACGGTTATGGAGAGTATCATTGCCGTGTGCGGGCTGGTGTTCTCGTTGGTGGCAAGCTGGGTGGTGGGGTAGGATTACCACCACTCTACCACCTCACATCCGGAAACTCTTTCTTTAGTATTTCAATGTTTGAGGTGATGAGCTCATCCCTTTGCAGGGCACACAATTGCGTGCGTCCTGCATCTTCGGGCGTATTCATCACGTAGTCGGTGAGTTTTTCAATGGTGGTGGTAGCCACGTGCATGCGGGTATCCGATGAGGCATAGTAGATGTAAACGGTGCCGTCGTCGTCGGCTATCCAGCCGTTGCTAAAGGTGACGTTGGATACATCACCTACGCGTTCCATACCCAGGGGTTCAATAAAATGGCCCGAAGGGCGCCGGATTACCCGCCAGGGTTCTTCCGGATCGGTGAGAAACAGATAAAGCGTATAGCGCAAACCCGCGGCGGTGCGTCGCACGCCATGTGCCAGGTGAATCCATCCTTCAGGTATTTTGATGGGTGCCGGGCCCTGACCGTTCTTAACCTCCTTAACAGTATGGTAGGTGCGTGGATCAATCATGAGCTCTTCGTCAATCTCGGCTTTCTCCATCGAGAGGGTAAAACCGGCACAAATACCACTGTCGCCCGTGTCGATGAAGCCCTGCTGCGGGCGGGTGTAAATCATATAGCGGCCATTTACAAACTCGGGATGCAGCACGCAGTTGCGTTGCTGTTGCGCTTTGGATTTCATATCGGGCAGGCGTTCCCAGTCTTTCAGGTCTTTGGTACGTGCAATGCCGCAACTGGCCAGAGCTGCAGAGGAGTCCTCCGGTTTGCTGGTATCTTTTCGCTCGGCACAAAACAGGCCGTATATCCAACCGTCGGCATGTGGGGTGAGCCGCATGTCGTACACATTCATCTCCGGGTCATCGGTTACGGGCATCATCACCGGATGATCCCAAAAGCGCCACTGATCAATGCCATTGGGGCTTTCGATTACTGCAAAGAACGACTTTACATCAAAACCTTCTACCCGTGCCACCATGTAGAACTTCCCGTTGAGTTTAATGGCACCGGCATTAAAAGTGGTGTTGATGCCCAGGCGGGTCATCAGATGGGGATTGGTTTGGTGGTTGAGGTCGTAGCGCCAGAAAGGCGGGGTGTGATCGCGTGTTACAATGGGATGGCGATATCGCACATAGATGCCATTGCCGCCACTTAGTGGTTCGTTAGGCTTGTTTATGAGCGAATTGTATCGTGCAAAAAGTTCCCGAACCCGGTTGTTGAAGGCATTATTTTCCATGATCTCTTTATGTAGTTTGTTGCAAGATACACTCTTTTTTGCATTTTGTAAAATGATGGGTTTTAAAGATCGGATATATGATTATCTTTATAGAGTATTAAGCCATTTATCTTAGTTTTTATGGAAAGTAACGACCAATACATTGAGCTTTCGCAGATTTACAGACGGAAAAAGTCAGACCAGGATATCTTTCAGGAGCTGATGGCTTTTAAGGTGACCGAGGTGCTGCTGGTGGCCACCCATTACGATTCGTACGCCATTGTGCGGGAGGGCCGCTTTTTCGACAAAATAATGGGTGAATATCTCCAGTTAAACCTGTTTTCGGCCCCACGAATTACCAGCGCTACCACCTCTGCCGAGGCTATGATTAAGCTTAATGAGCGCAATTTTGAAATGGTAATTGTAATGGCCGGGCTGGATAAACAGATGCCGGTGGTTTTGAGCAAGAACATTCGAACTGTTTTTCCCGGGCTCCCCATCCTGTTGATGGTAAACAACAACACCGATTTAAAGTATTTCGACGAGGCCTGTTCCCCGGGAGGCAGCATCGATAAAGTGTTTGTATGGAACGGCGATTCCCGCGTTTTTTTGGCGATGATTAAATATGTGGAGGACCGTTTGAACGTGGCCACCGATACAAAAGTGGGCGATGTACGGGTTATTTTACTCGTGGAAGATTCGCAGATATATTACACCCGTTATCTGCCCTTGCTTTACTCCATCATCATGACGCAGACTCAGGATATCATTAACGAAGAGTCGCCCGACCGGATACATAAGATGTTTAAAATGCGCGTTCGACCTAAAATACTGCTGGTGAGCACCTTCGAGGAGGCAGTAGAAGTGGTGGACAGGTATCTGGATAATCTTTTATGTGTGATCTCGGATGTGAAATACGCACGCGGGGGAGTGCCAGATGGGAATGCCGGAGTGGACCTGATAAAATATGTGCATGCAAAAGCAGACATCCCGACCCTTCTTCAGTCGTCGGACCCTGCCAATGCCGCTAAGGCCAGGGAGGTAGGCGCCGTGTTTATTGATAAAAACTCCGACACCTTAAGTCGCGATATCTCCGGGTTTATACATGGAAAGCTGGGCTTCGGGGATTTCGTTTTTACCAACAGCCGCGGAATCCCCCTGGCTACTGCTCATAACTTAAAGGAGTTTATCCAATGCCTGAGCGAAGTGCCGGCTGAGTCGCTGCTCTATCATGCCCGGCGCAATGGCATATCTACCTGGTTGATGGCCCGCGGTGAAATCTCTGTTGCCAAGCGATTGCGTCCTTATCGCATCGAAGATTTCGACAGCACCACCAAACTCCGGAAGGCCATTTTGAGTGTTTTTGAAGATGCCCGCATCGGGCAGTTGAAAGGCAGGGTGGTGGGTTTCGATCCGGCACTGGTGAATATGAACCGGTTTGTGTTGCGCATAGGCGAAGGCTCTTTTGGAGGGAAAGGGCGTGGCCTGGCCTTTTTGAGCAATTTTATCGAAAACATCGACTTTGAATCCATCATACCCGGGCTCAATATTAAAATCCCTCCCACTGCCATTATAGGGGCTGCTGAGTTTACCAACTTTATAGAAAACAATCATTTCTACAAAAAAATATATGTGGAGAAGGATTACAGCCACATTAAGGAGTTGTTTTTCGAGGCCCGGTTAAGCGACGATGTGAGCGATAAGTTAAGACAATACACCGGCAACATGACCGGCCCCCTGGCCGTTCGCTCGTCGGGGTTGTTCGAGGACAGCCTGCTGCAGCCCTTTGCCGGTGTTTTTTCTACCTACGTATTACCCAACAATCACCACGATCCCGAGGTGCGTTATCAGCGGTTGGCTTCGGCGGTTAAACTGGTCTATGCCTCTATTTTTAATCCTGCGGCCCTGGCCTATTTCGAGGCCGTAAACTATAAGATTGAGGAAGAGAAGATGGCCGTGATCATACAAAAACTGGTGGGGCAACCTGCTCATAATCTGTATTATCCGCACATAAGCGGGGTGGCCCAATCGTATAATTATTACCCTTTTTCGTATATGAAGCCCGACGATGGTTTCGCCGTAATTGCAGTAGGTTTGGGGCAGTACGTGGCGGGTGGTGAAAAAGCCTGGAGGTTTTGTCCCAGATACCCTAATCTGGAACTCAATGCACTGCACGACCAGATTAAGGATTCCCAGGAGCATTTTTACGCGGTAAACATGAAAGAGCAGGAGGTAAGTCTTTTGGAAGGCGGGGAGCTGACCTTCATCAAAAAACTGAATATCAGCGAAGCAGAGGAGGATGGAAATCTGAAGCATTGTGCCTCGGTGTATGATTTCGCCAACGACCGGTTGAGTACCGATTTCTCGATTCGCGGGCCGCGGGTAGTCAACTTTGCCAACATCCTGAAATACGACTACGTACCTCTGGCAAAGGCCCTGGATGTTTTGTTGCGCTATTTTCGCGAGGCAATGGGGGCACCGGTAGAAATTGAATTTGCCCTGGACCTCGATGACGGCTTTAATGGTAATCCTACCCTTTGGTTGCTTCAAATAAAGCCGCTGATACGCACCGAGAATCATTTGGATGTTAATTTTGATGAGGTGGATACCGGTAAGATATTTGTTCAATCGCAAAAAGGGATGGGTAACGGCAAGCTTGAACACATCCGGGATGTGATCTTTATGGATGCGAATAAATTCGACCGCACCTCAACACCGGAAATGGCTGCCGAGATGGCTGAATTGAACCGGATTATGGAGAAGGAGAAAAAGGAGTATATACTCATTGGCCCCGGGCGATGGGGCACCCGCGACCGCTTTACAGGCATTCCGGTTTTCTGGTCGCAAATATCACAGGCTAAGGTTATTGTGGAGGTGGGGCTGCCCGATTTTCCGCTGGATGCCTCCCTTGGTTCTCACTTTTTTCACAATGTTACCTCCATGAATGTGGGTTATTTTTCGGTGCACCAAAATGGGCATGATGATTTTGTTGATCTTGAATTTCTTGAAAAACAAAAGCTGGTGCGGCAAACCAAATATTTTAAGCACGTCACCTTTGAACAACCCCTTACCGTGCTGATGGACGGAAAAAGGCAGAAGGCGGTGGTGGCAGTAAGAAACGAGCTTTGAGCTTTCAGCTACTCAGCTTATTCCATCGGTTTCCATTGTCCGGTCCACCTTCTTTATCAGTCCCTGCAAAACCTTTCCGGGGCCAACTTCGGTGAAATGAGAAGCACCGTCGGCAATCATGTTTTGCACGGTTTGTGTCCATCGTACCGGTGCGGTCAGTTGGGCGATTAAATTGGCCTTTATGGCTTCCGGTTCTGTTTCGGGCAACGCGTTCACATTTTGATAGATGGGGCAAACCGGCGGGTTAACCGGGGTGCTTTTAATAGCTTCGGCTAATTGCGTGCGGGCGGGCTCCATCAGCGGGGAGTGAAATGCGCCGCCCACGGGCAGTTTCAGTGCTCTTTTAGCTCCTTTTTCGGTGAGCAGAGCACAGGCTTTGTCGATGCCTTCGATGGAACCGGAAATAACCAGCTGCCCCGGACAATTATAGTTGGCAGGTACCACAATATCATCTATCGAGGCACACACTTCTTCTACCACTGCATCTTCTAAACCCACGATGGCAGCCATAGTGGAAGGCTCTACCTCACAGGCTTTTTGCATAGCTTGTGCACGTTGCGATACCAGTTTCAACCCATCTTCAAATGAGAGTGCACCGGCAGCCACCAGCGCCGAGAATTCGCCCAGGGAGTGACCGGCTACCATATCGGGCTGAAAGGCATCACCCATTGTTTTGGCCAGGACTACCGAATGGAGGAAAATAGCGGGTTGTGTCACTTTGGTCTGTTTCAGGTCTTCGGGGGTGCCGTCAAACATCAGGTCGGTAATGCGAAACCCAAGTATCTCGTTGGCTTTTTCAAACATCTCTCTGGCAGTGGAGTTGTCGTCGTAGGCCTCTTTTCCCATGCCAACAAACTGAGCGCCCTGTCCGGGGAATACGTATGCTTTCATGTGTTTATGATGTTTAGATTTAAAATAAGTGGATTTTAGATGGGGACAAAGATACAACTTATAGCAAAGTTACGATATCCCATAGATATTCGTGTTATCTTTACCCTATCAAAGCGAATTGTTGCCTGGGTACGGTTGTCTTGAAGCATAGCAGGGCTCCCGAAAGTCTGGGCATTTAATCATTAACACATCCAAGATTATGTAGTTATGTTTAAGCTCAAATCCATCTTCACGTCGGTTATTGGTAATGCAGAGCAGATAGGAGCAGAAAGATACTTTGTGACGATCACTTTTTTTGTGGCGTCGCTCTTTGTGGTATTGGTGTCCTCTTTTCATTGGGGCCTGGGTCTGAGTCGGGTGCCTGTTTATATGGGGGCCGGTGTCTCATTGATGTTGTTGGGCTTTTTCTTTCTGGTCAGGTTTGGTAAATGTCTCTTTTTCCCCAAGCTTATATTGACGGTAGGGGGTATAATTGCTCTCGATTTTGTTTGGTACACCAAGTACCTGTCCAACGGGCCCATATTGTTGTATCTCTTTATTTTCGGGGCCCTCATTCTATGGGTATGGGAAGGCAAAGCGCTGACCGTATTACTCACGTTTTATTTCTTAAATATTGCCGTTCTCTACTTTATCGAAGCTTCGGCACCCGCTCATTTATTAAAGTATCCCAGCGATGAGTTACGACCCGTCGACATCTATCTGAGTGCGATGCTTTACAGTGGGTTAATGATTTTTCTGCTCTATATGGTCAAAAAGGATTTCCTGCGGCAAAAGGCGCAAGCCATCAAGTCGGATAGATTAAAATCTGCTTTCCTCGAAAATATGTCACACGAAATCAGAACACCCATGAATGCCATCGTAGGTTTCAGCGAGCTGCTGGGAAATGGGGGCAATGCAGAAGAAAACCGGCAATATGTGCGCATCATACAAAATAGTGGTAACGCTCTCTTACGGCTCATCGACGATGTACTTGACCTTTCTCGTATCGAAGCCGGCGATATGGTGTTGAAGTACTCAGGTGTGAATATAAGAGGTTTATTTGTTGAATTAAAGAAACTAAGTGATTTAGAGTTAATTAGGAGAGATAAAAACAACGTTAAGCTTGATTTTTATCTCCCCGATGGCGACATTGTTGTTTGTTCCGATCCTGTTCGTCTGCAGCAGGTTTTATCCAATTTGCTAAATAATGCCATTAAATTCACTTCCAGGGGAACCATCACCTTTTCGTGTGAGAAAAAGCGGGACGAACTGGTTTTTTCTGTGTGTGATACCGGGACGGGGATACCCAAAGAAGACCAGAAAAAAATTTTTCAGCGGTTCACCCGGTTTAATTATTTGGGCCTTAATACCGATGGCACAGGCATCGGCCTGTCAATAGTGGAAAAAATTGTAGCCATATTTAATGGCCGGTTATGGTTAAAAAGTGTATTTGGGGAAGGAACCACCTTTTATTTTTCAATTCCGTTTGTAAATGTAGAGACGCACGATGGTGCGTCTCTACAGAAGGATACAATCGTGCCTCCACAATGATTTTGTCTTTTAACCGGTCATCATCTTATACCAGGGTGGCATCCAATGTAATAGAAGGAACGGCCTTGAGTGCTTTCGATACCGGGCAGCCTCCCTTGGCGGCATTGGCCAATTTCATAAACTCTTCTTTATCAATGCCTTTCACCTGACCTTTGGTAGTAAGGTGAATTTTAGTAATGGTAAAACCATCCTTGGTTTTCTCGATGGTGGCTTCGGCGGTGGTCTCTACATTTTTAGGTTCGTAGCCGGCTTCGGCCAACTCGTGCGAAAATGCCATGGAGAAGCAGCCCGCGTGCGCTGCAGCAATCAACTCCTCGGGGCTGGTACCCTCGCCCCCTTCAAAACGCGACTTGGCCGAAAAAGAGCCTTTCCAGGCGCCCTGGCCCACATCCATAGTGCCATTGCCCTGCATTAAATTACCTTTCCATACGGCTGACGATTTGTGCGTACTCATAATTCATTTTGTTTAAAGGTTCTACATTAGGTTTTATACTTGTCTAACAAACCATCTGGTAGAAAGTTTAACCCTGAATCTGACAAAAAGAGGGGTGGGATGCTTGCTTTTATTTATTAATTACTACTTTTGCACCGCAATTTTTGAGAGATGTAAGCAAAAATGTTGGGGATGAGTGTGGTTTTTCAATAAAAAAAAATACCTTTGCAACCCATTTGGAAAAGAGTAGTTAAAGTTTAAAATAATAGTTTATATGCCTACAATTCAGCAGTTAGTCAGAAGCGGACGTCAAAAGCTTGGGGATAAAAGTAAATCTCCGGCTCTGAATTCATGTCCTCAGCGACGCGGTGTTTGTGTACGGGTTTATACAACCACCCCCAAAAAGCCTAATTCGGCAATGCGCAAGGTTGCCAGGGTGAGGCTGACCAACGGGAAAGAGGTGAATGCCTACATTCCGGGGGAGGGACATAACCTTCAGGAGCACTCCATTGTTCTGGTGCGCGGAGGAAGGGTGAAGGACCTGCCGGGTGTTCGTTATCACCTGGTGCGTGGTGCTTTGGATACCTCCGGTGTGGAGGGTCGCACCCAGCGCCGTTCAAAATATGGTACCAAACGTCCCAAGAAGTAATTTTTTTTCGCAAATGACTGTTTTCCACGCGAGAATAACGCAGTATTTGGCGTGTTCTTGCACAAACTAAATAATAGTGGTTGGTTTTTGTTTATTGGTTTGTAATTAAGGTTGAGTAAAAGAAGCAGATTCTTTGAAGACAATGAATGCAGCCAATAAAATACTGATAAACAAAAGAGTAATAAAATGAGAAAAAGTAAACCCAAGAAGCGGATCATCCTGCCCGATCCCAGGTTTAATGACACACTGGTTACCCAGTTTGTTAACAATATGATGATGAACGGTAAAAAATCGGTCTCCTATGGTATCTTTTACGATGCTATGGACCGTATGGCCGAAAAAGCAGAGAAGGAGGGAAAAAGTACCCTTGAGATATTTAAAAAGGCGCTGGAGAATATTACCCCTGCTGTAGAGGTGAAGAGCCGTCGCGTGGGTGGTGCCACATTTCAGGTGCCTACCGAGATACGTGCCGACCGCAAAGTATCGGTCAGCATGAAAAATCTCATCTCCTACGCCCGCAGGCGCAACGGTAAATCGATGGCAGAAAAACTCTCTGCCGAAATTATGGCAGCCTATAATCAGGAGGGTGGCGCCTTTAAAAGAAAAGAAGATATGCACAAAATGGCCGAGGCCAATCGTGCATTTGCCCACTTCAGATTTTAATTTTTTAAAGAGGATTGCTTAGAGTATGACCAAAGCAAATTTAAAATATACCCGGAATATCGGCATTATGGCTCACATCGATGCTGGTAAAACCACTACCACCGAAAGGATGTTGTTCTATACCGGTATCACCCATAAAATTGGGGAGACCCATGATGGTTCGGCCACCATGGACTGGATGGACCAGGAGCAGGAGCGTGGTATTACCATTACATCGGCGGCCATTACCACCCAGTGGAAATACCGCGACGAAGGTTATAAAATTAACATTATTGACACCCCGGGGCACGTTGATTTTACTGTAGAGGTAGAACGTTCTTTAAGAGTTTTGGATGGTGCAGTGGCCTTGTTTTGTGCCGTGGGTGGCGTAGAGCCCCAATCGGAAACCGTGTGGCGCCAGGCCAATAAATATGGCGTACCCCGCATCGGATTTGTGAATAAAATGGACCGCTCGGGTGCCAATTTTTTTGAGGTTGTACGGCAGGTTAAAGAGGTTTTGGGCGCGAATCCTGTGCCTCTGCAAATTCCAATCGGTGCAGAAGAAACATTTAAAGGTGTGGTTGACCTGGTGGAGAATAAAGCCATTATTTGGTTCGAGGACGAAATGCTGGGAGCCCGCTACGAAATAACCGATGTGCCTGCCGATATGGTCGACGAGGTGGAAGAATGGCGCGGTAAACTTATAGAGGCGGTAGCCGAATACGACGATGAGCTGTTGGAGAAGTTTTTCGATGACCCCGATGCCATCACTGGTGACCAAATTTTGAGCGTGGTTCGCAAAGCGACTATAGATATGAAAATAGTTCCCATGATGTGCGGTTCTGCTTTCAAAAATAAAGGCATACAACGTTTGTTAGATGCAGTGATCACGCTGCTGCCTTCTCCTGTGGATGTGGCCGAGATTGAAGGTATTAATCCAAATACCGGAAAAGAGGAGAAGCGTCCACACGATGAGGATGCACCCTTTACGGCACTTGCTTTTAAAATTGCCACCGATCCGTTTGTTGGACGTCTGGCATTTATGCGGGTCTATTCAGGTTCCATAACAGCGGGTTCCTATGTTTGGAACTCGCGTACAGAGCGCAAAGAGCGAATATCGCGCCTCTATCAGATGAAATCCAATAAGCAGCTTCCGCGTGACGTGATTGCCGCCGGCGATATTTGTGCCGGGGTAGGGTTCAAAGACATTCGTACCGGAGATACCCTTTGCGAAGAGAAGCATCCAATTGTTCTGGAGTCTATGGATTTCCCCGATCCGGTTATTGGAATTTCGGTGGAACCTAAAAGCCAGAAAGACCTGGATAAGCTGAGCAATGGATTGAGTAAACTGTCCGAAGAAGACCCTACTTTTACGGTGAAAACCGATGAGGATAGCGGCCAGACCATCATCAGCGGGATGGGCGAGTTGCACCTGGAGATCATCATCGAACGCCTGAAGCGCGAATTTAAGGTGGAGTGTAACCAGGGGCGTCCGCAGGTTAATTATAAAGAGGCCATTACCCAAACCGTGGAACACCGCGAAGTATTTAAAAAGCAGACCGGTGGACGGGGTAAATTTGCCGACATTATTGTGAAAGTAGGCCCTGTTGACGACAAGAGTGAGGAGGGTTTGGTGTTTTTGGATAAGGTGAAGGGCGGAAATATTCCCAAAGAGTATATCCCTTCCGTGGAAAAAGGCTTTACCCAGGCCATGAAAAATGGTGTTTTGGCGGGCTTTACCGTGGACAGCCTCAAAGTGGAACTGCTGGATGGTTCATACCACCCGGTGGATTCCGACCAGCTGTCGTTTGAGATTGCTGCCCGCCAGGCTTTTAAAGCCGCATGCCGCAAGGCTAAGCCCGTACTGCTTGAGCCCATCATGAAGGTTGAGGTGGTGACACCCGAAGAGTACATGGGCGATATAATTTCCGACTTTAATAAGCGGAGAGGTCAGGTTGAAGGCATGGAGTCAAAGGCAGGTGCCCGCGTGGTAAAAGCCCAGGTTCCTTTGGCCGAAATGTTTGGATATGTTACCGCTTTGCGTACCATTTCATCCGGCAGGGCCACTTCATCCATGGAATTTAACCATTACGAAGAAGTGGCTAAAGGTATTGCCACCGGGGTGGTTGAAGAGGCTAAAGGGAATGTTGAATTATTGAAATAAACCGTGCTCATCAACAAGTTATGAATCAAAAAATAAGAATTAAACTCAAGTCCTACGATCACAACCTGGTGGATAAATCTGCCGAGAAGATCGTCAAGACGGTGAAAAGCACCGGAGCAGTGGTGAGCGGTCCCATTCCGCTGCCTACTCATAAACGGGTGTTTACTGTTCTCCGTTCACCTTTTGTTAACAAAAAGGCCCGCGAGCAGTTTCAGTTGGCCTCCTATAAGCGGCTCATCGATATATACAGCTCAACGGCTAAAACCATCGATGCCCTTATGAAGCTGGAACTTCCCAGTGGAGTGGAAGTAGAAATTAAAGTGTGATCCTAATTTTTAAAGTTTAAGCAATGCCAGGATTAATTGGAAAGAAAATCGGAATGACATCCGTTTTCAGTGCCGAGGGAAAAAATCTTCCATGCACTGTTATCGAAGCTGGCCCTTGCATCGTCACCCAGGTAAAAACTACGGCAACCGATGGTTACGAAGCCGTGCAGTTAGCCTTCGACGAGAAAAAGGAGAAGAGTACCACCCGGCCTATGTTGGGCCATTTTAAAAAGGCAGGTATCACTCCCAGGGCCAAACTGGTTGAATTGAGTGAATTCGAACAGGAGTTAAATTTAGGAGATACGGTAACCGTTGAGTTGTTTGAAGAAAACACCTTCGTGGATGTTACCGGATTCTCAAAAGGGAAAGGTTTTCAGGGCGTGGTTCGGCGTCATGGATTTGCCGGCGTGGGCGACAGAACCCACGGACAGCACAACCGTGGACGGGCTCCCGGTTCAATAGGTGCTGCCTCGTACCCTTCAAGGGTATTTAAAGGCATGAAAATGGCCGGACGAATGGGAGGCGACCGTGTAAAAGTGGAAAACCTGAAAGTGATAAAAGTAATGCCCGAGAACAACCTCTTGATTGTGAAAGGTTCTGTTCCCGGTGCCAACGGTTCATATGTAATTATCGAGAAGTAATGGAACTGAATGTAGTTAACATACAAGGAAAGGAAACCGGCAGGAAAGTTCAATTGCCCGACTCAGTTTTTGGAATTGAACCGAACGACCATGCCATCTACCTCGACGTGAAACAATACATGGCCAACAACCGCCATGGCACGCACAAATCGAAGGAGAGGGCCGAGATAAGGGGAAGTACCCGCAAGATAAAGAAGCAAAAAGGTACAGGTACTGCTCGCGCCGGAAGTATTAAATCTCCTATTTTCAGAGGAGGAGGCCGTGCCTTTGGACCCCGTCCGCGCAATTACAGCTTTAAGCTCAATAAAAAGTTAAAGCAGCTGGCCCGCAAGTCGGCACTGGCTTATAAAGCGCGTAACAATGCCATTGTGGTGGTTGAAGATTTTAAGATGGAAGCCCCTAAAACAAAGGATTTTGCGGCCATTCGCAACAGCCTTAAGTTAGATGGTACACGTTCGCTGCTGGTATTTACCCAAATGGACCGCAACGTTTTCCTCTCGTCACGTAATGTGCCCAAGTCGGAGGTGTCTACGCTTTCGGATATTAACACCTATACCATCATGAAGGCCCAATCGTTGGTGCTCTCCGAAAGCTCCGTCAGCGAGATCGAAAATCTGTTTAATGCCAAACAATCTCAGTCATGAACGTAATAATAAAGCCCATAGTAACAGAAAGGATGACGTGGCTTAGCGAACATCTTAACCGGTATGGTTTTGTGGTAGATAAAGATGCCAACAAAATTCAGATTAAAAAAGCCGTGGAGGAGATGTACAACGTTTCCGTTGATGAGGTAAACACCTTGATATACGGTGGTAAGCAGAAATCGCGACATACCAAAGGCGGTATCATTACCGGCAGAACCAACTCCTACAAAAAGGCAATTGTAACACTTGCCGAAGGAGATAAAATTGATTTCTTTAGCAATATATAAGTAAGATGGCAGTAAGAAAATTAAAGCCCACAACACCGGGGCAGCGACATAAAATTATTGGTGCATTTGATACGATTACCTCAAATGTACCAGAGAAGTCCTTATTGCGGCCAATTAAAAAATCGGGTGGACGTAACCACTCCGGTAAAATGACCATACGTAACATAGGTGGTGGCCACAAAAGGAAGTACAGGGTAATTGATTTCAAGAGAAATAAAGATGGTGTTCCTGCAACAGTCGATTCCATCCAATACGATCCCAACCGGAATGCACGCATCGCTTTGCTGATTTACCAGGATGGCGAAAAGCGCTATATCCTTGCACCCAACGGGTTGCAGGTGGGGCAAACGGTGGAGTCGGGCAAAGGAGCAGCTCCCGAAGTTGGCAACTCGCTGTTTTTGGGCGATATACCAATGGGAACCATTCTTCACAATATTGAGCTGCGTCCCGGTCAGGGAGGGGCCATGGCACGCAGTGCCGGTACTTTTGCCCAGTTGTCGGCCCGTGAAGGAAAATATGCTGTTTTGAAATTACCTTCGGGCGAATCACGTATGGTGCTCACCACCTGTCGGGCTACGGTAGGGGCTGTGGGTAACTCCGATCATGCGCTCGAGAAATCGGGTAAAGCCGGTCGTTCGCGCTGGCTGGGGCGCCGTCCCAGGGTGCGTGGTGTAGCCATGAATCCTGTCGATCACCCCATGGGTGGTGGTGAAGGAAGAGCCTCGGGCGGCCAGCCCAGGTCCAGAACAGGGCTAATGGCCAAAGGTTACAAAACCCGTAACCGTAAAAAGGCTTCATCGAAGTACATACTTGAAAGAAGGAAAAAGTAACCGGTTAATTGTTTTTTATTATGAGCAGATCGTTAAAAAAAGGACCCTATATACATTACAAGCTCGAGCATAAAGTCTCGGTTATGAATGATACCGGTAAAAAATCGGTGATTAAAACATGGGCGCGTGCATCAATGATTTCTCCCGACTTTGTGGGACATACCATTGCCGTGCACAATGGAAATAAATTTATTCCCGTGTACATTACCGAAAATATGGTAGGTCATAAATTGGGCGAATTTGCTCCTACGCGTACCTTTAGAGGTCATGCCGGAGCCAGAAAGAAGTAACCCACACGGGAGTGTTAATTATTTAATGTTAAAAAAATGGGTGCCAGAAAAAGAATAAGAGCAGAAAAAATAAAAGAAGCCAAAAAGCAGCAAAGCTTTGCCCGGCTTCGTAATGTGCCTACATCCCCGCGTAAAATGAGGCTTGTAGCCGATATGGTGCGCGGCATGGATGTAAATAAAGCATTGGACGTCCTGAAGTTTTCTACCAAGGACGCCTCACGCAAAGTTGAGAAACTGTTATTGTCAGCCATCGCCAACTGGAAAGATAAAAACGAAGGTGTACGACTGGAAGAGGCCAACCTTTATGTAAAAGAAATTTACGTAGACTCGGGTCGGATACTAAAACGGCTCAGGCCTGCTCCACAGGGGCGTGCACACCGTATTCGTAAGCGATCGAACCATGTTACCATTTTGGTCGACAGCATGTTAGAAAACACAGAAAATAATTTGAGCTAAATGGGACAAAAAGTAAATCCGATAAGTAACAGGTTAGGAATTATCCGGGGATGGGACTCTAACTGGTTTGGAGGTAACAACTACGGCGAAAAGCTGGTGGAAGATACCAAAATCCGAAAATATTTGAATGCCCGGCTGGCCAAAGCCAGTATCTCCCGCATCATTATAGAGCGCACTTTAAAGCTCGTTACCATCACCATTTATACGGCCCGTCCCGGTATTATTATTGGAAAAGGCGGCCAGGAAGTGGATAAGCTGAAAGAAGAGCTGAAGCAAATCACCGATAAAGAGGTTCAGATAAACATCTTTGAAGTGAAACGTCCCGAGATGGATGCCAAAATTGTAGCCAACAATATTGCACGTCAGCTCGAAGGTCGCATCGCCTACCGCCGGGCCATTAAAATGGCCATTGCCGCTACCATGCGTATGGGCGCCGAAGGTATTAAGGTGCAGATTTCGGGCCGGTTAAACGGCGCCGAGATGGCCCGTTCCGAAATGTACAAAGAGGGGCGCACGCCTCTCCATACTTTCCGTGCCGATATAGATTACGCCCTGGCCGAAGCCCTTACCAAAACAGGTTTGTTAGGCGTGAAGGTGTGGATATGCAAAGGGGAAATTTATGGCAAACCCGACCTGGCACCCAACTTTAACGTGAAAGAAACCAGCGGCCCCGGGCAGAGACAGCACGGACACGGTGGCAAACGAGAATTCAGAAAGAGAAGAAAGTAATCATCCGTTACCTTTAAATAGAAACATTAACGATGTTACAACCAAAAAAAGTAAAATACAGAAGGCAACAAAAGGGAAAAATGAAGGGAAATGCCCAAAGGGGGCACGAGCTCGCATTTGGCTCTTTTGGTATCAAATCGCTGCAATCGAAGTGGATTACCGGTCGTCAAATCGAAGCCGCCCGTATTGCAGTGACCCGTTACATGCAACGGCAGGGACAAATATGGATACGTATTTTCCCCGATAAACCCATCACCAAAAAACCCGCCGAGGTTCGTATGGGTAAAGGAAAAGGTAGTCCCGAAGGTTTTGTGGCTCCCGTAACTCCCGGACGCATCATTATTGAGTGCGACGGCGTACCCTTTGAGGTGGCTAAAGAGGCGCTTCGCCTGGCTGCTCAAAAGCTGCCGGTAACCACCAGGTTTGTGGTGCGCAGGGATTTTGTTGAATCTTCAAACGCGTAAATGAGATGAAAACTGCCGAGATAAAAGAAATGACACCCCAGGAGATGGAGGAACGAATCGACACCCTGAAACAGGAGCTGGTAAGGATGAAACTCAATCATGCCATCTCTCCATTGGAGAACCCGATGAAGATTAAACAAGCCCGTAGAAATATTGCACGCTTGACTACTATTTTGCATCAGAAGCAATCAAATGATAAATAATTTGTTGATGGAAACCAGAAATCTTAGAAAAGAAAGAACAGGTGTGGTGGTGAGCAACAAAATGGATAAGTCCATCGTTGTAGCCGTCGTCATTCGCGAGAAGCACCCCATTTACGGGAAATTTGTGAAGAAGACCAAGAAGTTTCAGGCGCACGATGAGCAAAACACCTGCAAAGAAGGCGACTCGGTACGTATTATGGAAACGCGTCCTCTGAGCAAAACCAAACGTTGGAGATTAGTTGAAATCCTTGAAAGAGCTAAGTAATCATGATACAGCAAGAATCCAGACTTAACGTGGCCGATAATAGTGGCGCCAGAGAAGTACTTTGTATCCGCGTGCTGGGAGGTACCGGACGAAGATATGCTTCCATTGGCGACAAGATTGTGGTTACTGTTAAAAATTCAGTTCCTTCCAGTGAAATGAAAAAGGGAACCGTGAGCAAGGCCGTCATTGTTCGTACCAAAAAAGAGATAAGAAGGCCCGATGGCTCCTATATCCGCTTTGACGACAATGCCTGCGTACTGCTCAATAACCTTGGCGAAATACGTGGTACACGTATCTTTGGCCCGGTGGCCCGTGAATTGCGCGAGGGATACATGAAAATTGTTTCATTGGCGCCCGAAGTGCTTTAAATAATAAAAGAGTTATCAGTGATGGGTAAATTACATATCAAAAAAGGAGACATTGTGGTGGTTAATACCGGTGTCAACAAAGGACAGGAAGGAAAAGTATTACAGGTTTTCCCTGCCAAAAGCCGTGCCATAGTGGAAGGTGTTAACATGGTGAGCAAACATACCAAGCCAAACTCCGAAAACCCGCAGGGCGGCATCATTAAAAAGGAGGCTGCCATACACATTTCCAACCTTAACCTGAAGGACCCGTCCTCAGGAAAGCCAACGCGTATCGGACGTAAGCTGAACGATAAAGGCAAATTGGTTCGTTATTCTAAAAAGTCAGGAGAGGAGATTAAGTAATGAGTTATACACCTAATTTCAGAACACAGTACCGGGAACAAATTGTGCCGGCTCTTATGAAAGAGTTTGGTTATAAAACAGTTATGGAAGTTCCCCGGTTGGAGAAAATTGTTATTAACCAGGGCGTGGGTGCCGCAGTAGCCGATAAAAAGCTGGTAGATGTTTCTGTAAAGGAACTCGCTACCATATCGGGACAACAAGCAGTGCCCTGTTACTCTAAAAAAGACATCTCCAACTTTAAATTGCGTAAAAAAATGCCCATTGGTGCACGCGTTACCCTGCGCCGCGAAAATATGTATGAATTCCTTGAGCGCCTTATACGCGTGGCTCTGCCCCGTATCCGCGACTTTAAAGGAGTGAACAGCAAATTGGATGGCCGCGGCAATTATACACTCGGGGTAGAGGAGCAAATTATCTTTCCCGAAATTAATATCGACTCGGTAAGTAAAATAATGGGTATGAATATTACCTTTGTCACCTCGGGAAAATCCGATGAAGAAGCCTACGCGTTGTTGCGCGAATTTGGCTTGCCCTTTAAAAATCTTAAAAAGAATTAGATAATATGGCAAAAGAATCAATGAAAGCCCGCGAAGTAAAACGGGCCAGGCTTGTTGCCAAATATGCCGAAAAAAGAGCCAGACTTAAAGCAGAAGGCGATTATGAAAGCTTGCAAAAGCTGCCCCGTAACGCCTCTCCAGTAAGAATGCACAACCGTTGCAAACTCACCGGCAGGCCCAAAGGTTATATGCGGCAGTTTGGCATCAGCCGGATTACTTTTCGCGAAATGGCCTCTGCCGGATTAATTCCCGGCATTACCAAAGCAAGCTGGTAAAACCAACGCAGTGAGTGTTAAATATTGTCCCGTTTTCGGGATCAATTTAAACTTAATAAAATGACAGATCCAATAGCAGACTTCCTGACCAGGATCAGGAATGCCGTGATGGCACGGCATAAGGTTGTTGAGGTGCCAGCCTCCAACCTGAAAAAGGAGATGACCAAAATACTTTACGATAAGGGTTATATCCTCAATTACAAATTTATCGACGACGACAAGCAGGGCATCATAAAAATTGCCCTCAAGTACGACCCCGTCTCCAAGCAGCCCGCCATTAAAAAGTTGAAGCGTATATCCTCCCCCGGATTAAGAAAATACGTGGGCTACCGCGGCGTACCCCGTGTGCTCAACGGCCTGGGAATCGCCATTATTTCCACCTCCAAAGGTGTGTTAACCAACAAGGAAGCACGCAACGAAAAAGTGGGTGGTGAAGTTTTATGTTACGTTTATTAAAAAAGGAGGTAAGTTATGTCAAGGATAGGAAAATCACCCATCAATATACCTGCCGGCGTCAGCGTAACGGTAAAGGACAGTTTGGTGACTGTAAAAGGACCCAAGGGCGAGCTTTTTCAAAATGTAGACCCCGTTATTAAAGTAGAGGTGAAGGACGGGGTGGTAAATTTTACCCGCCCTTCCGACGAAAAGACCCATAAATCGATGCACGGACTTTACCGCTCGCTGGTCAATAATATGGTAGTGGGCGTATCCGAGGGTTATCAAAAAGAACTCGAACTGGTAGGTGTAGGCTATCGGGCACAGGCCAACGGCCAGGTGCTTGAACTGGCACTGGGTTATTCACACCCCATCCATATGTTGTTGCCCACCGAAATTTCCGTGGAAGCCAAGTCCGACCGTAAAAGCAACCCCATTGTCACCCTCCGTTCGGCCGATAAGCAGCTGCTGGGCCAGGTGTGTGCTAAGATTCGCTCCCTTCGCAAGCCCGAACCTTACAAAGGTAAAGGCGTGCGCTTTAAAGGTGAAGAGGTTCGTCGTAAAGCTGGTAAGAGTGCTAAGGTTTAATCTGAGTAAATAAGTAATAGAGATGGTTTTTTCGAAATTAAATAGAAGACGGAAAATTCAGGGACGGATTCGCAGCCGCATTTCCGGTACCAGCGAGAGACCCCGTTTGTCGGTTTTCCGGAGTAATAAACAGATATCTGCACAAGTGATTGACGACCTGAGTGGAACCACCATCGTATCGGCGTCGTCGCTCACCAAAGATATTGCTGCTCACAAAGGCAACAAGACCGAAAAGTCAGCAATGGTAGGTAAGCTCATAGCCGAACGCGCCCTTAAAGCCGGTGTGGAAAAAGTGGTATTCGATCGCAGTGGATATCTATATCATGGTAGAGTTAAACAATTGGCCGATGCTGCTAGGGAGGCCGGTCTTAAATTCTAAATATTATGGCAGGAAACAACAATAAAAGAGTTAGAAGTAATACCGACCTGGAACTGAAGGACCGCCTGGTGGCTATTAACCGTGTTACCAAAGTAACCAAAGGTGGACGTACCTTTAGTTTTTCGGCAATGGTGGTAGTGGGCGATGAAAAAAATGTAGTAGGCTGGGGACTGGGTAAAGCCAAGGAAGTAACCACTGCCATTGCAAAAGGTGTGGAAGCCGCCAAGAAAAATCTGGTTCGTGTACCCATCATTCATGGTACGTTGCCTCACGAGCAGTTGTCGCAATTTGGAGGTGCCCGGGTGTTTATGAAACCCGCCTCACATGGTACGGGTCTGGTGGCCGGTGGCGCTATGCGTGCCGTGCTGGAGAGTGCCGGTGTAAAAGATGTGTTGGCCAAATCCAAAGGCTCGTCCAACCCGCACAACCTGGTGAAAGCTACCATCAATGCACTTACCGAGTTGCGCGACGCCAATACAGTGGCACAGCACAGAGGGGTGACTTTAGATAAAGTTTTTAACGGATAAAAGAGTTTTGAAATGGCTAAAATAAAAGTCACACAGGTACGAAGTAAGATCAATCGCGACTATACACAAAAACGTACGTTGGCTGCGCTGGGTCTGAAAAAAGTAAATGCCACGGTTGAGCATGAGGATACCCCTCAGATACTGGGCATGATAAATAAAGTGAGACACTTAGTGAGTGTCGAGAAGTAATTGATTAACGTGTTTATCGAGATATTATCATGGAATTGAATAATCTTAAACCTGCCAGCGGCTCCACCCACAGCCGCAAACGCATTGGACGCGGACAGGGCTCCGGACGCGGTGGAACATCAACGCGCGGACATAAAGGCGCCCAGTCACGATCGGGCTACTCTAAAAAAGTAGGCTTCGAAGGCGGACAGATGCCTTTGCAGCGCAGGGTCCCCAAATTTGGATTTAAAAATATCAACCGGGTTGAGTACAAGTCTGTAAACGTAAGTACGCTTCAAGCGTTGGTGGAGAAAGATGGTATTACCGAGGTAACGCCCGATCTTCTTTACAGTTCAGGGCTGATCAGCAAAAACGACAAGGTAAAAATATTAGCCAAAGGAACCCTCAGTGCCAAAATTACCGTTAAAGCACATGGGTTCTCTAAGTCGGCTCAGGCGGCCATTGAAGCAGCCGGAGGAACCGTTGAGAAGTTGTAATAACCATACTGTAACTGAAAATCAATTTTTTCGAATGAAACGAGCCACAACCAAACCTTCACAACCGAAGCTCTTTATTATTGGTGAGTTCCATACGTTACTTTATAAAATAGAATACTTAAACGTATGAAATTTTTCGAGACCATCCGTAACATCTGGAAAATCGAGGACCTCAAGTCCCGGATTATTACCACATTAGGTTTTTTGCTGATTTACCGGCTGGGTTCATTTGTGGTAATACCCGGCATTGACCCCAATCAGTTGAGTAACCTGGAAAATCAAACCCGCACCGGTGTGCTGGGGCTCCTGGATATGTTTTCAGGGGGTGCATTTTCCAATGCCTCCATTTTCGCACTGGGCATCATGCCCTATATCTCTGCATCCATTGTGATTCAGTTGATGGGTATAGCCATTCCTTATTTTCAAAGGCTGCAGCGCGAGGGAGAGAGCGGGCGCCGCCGTATCAATCAGATAACACGGTATCTTACCGTCATTATTCTGTTGTTTCAGGCTCCCGGATACATTGCCAACCTGCACGCCCAGTTACCCGACAGCGCTTTTGCCACCTCCGGATGGGCTTTCACCATCACCTCTACCATTATTCTTACAGCCGGTTCTATGTTTGTAATGTGGCTGGGTGAGCGAATTACCGATAAGGGCATCGGCAACGGAATATCCCTCATTATTATGATTGGAATTATAGCCCGTCTGCCTTTCTCATTAATCGCCGAATTTGTTTCACGGCTCGAAGAGAGTGGTGGCCTGGTAATGTTGCTCATCGAATTTGTGGTGTTGTTCTTCGTATTTGCAGGTACCATATTGTTGGTGCAGGGCACCCGGCGTGTGCCGGTGCAATATGCCAAACGCATCGTGGGCAACAAGCAGTATGGAGGCGTACGTCAGTACATTCCGCTCAAGGTTAATGCCGCCGGGGTAATGCCCATTATCTTCGCCCAGGCCATTATGTTTATTCCCATTACCTTCGCGGGGTTTGTGGACAACGAAACAGCGACCGGGTTTGCGGCTATATTTGCCAACTTTACCGGTTTTTGGTACAACTTTATTTTTGCGATGATGATCATTGTCTTCACCTATTTTTATACCGCCATAACCATTAATCCGCAGCAGATGGCTGAAGACATGAAACGCAACGGTGGCTTTATTCCCGGGGTAAAACCCGGTAAAAGAACCATGGAGTTTCTCGACTCTGTGATGTCGAAAATCACTCTGCCGGGCTCTATATTTTTAGCTTTGGTAGCCATATTGCCCTCATTTGCCATGATGGCCGGTGTGGATCAATCCTTCGCGCAGTTTTACGGAGGTACCTCGCTTCTTATTCTGGTGGGTGTAGTGCTCGATACGCTGCAACAAATCGAGAGTCACCTGTTGATGAGACACTACGACGGGCTTATGAAGTCGGGACGCATAAAAGGACGCACCGGTGGGGGTGCTGCCATGTATTAAGAGGGGTGGATAAGTAATGATTTATTTAAAGACAGAGGAGGAGATAGAGCTTTTACGCCAAAGTAACCTTTTGGTAGCTAAAACGCTGGGGCAGGTAAGTAAAGCTGTAAAGCCCGGGGTCACTACCCTTGAGCTTGATAAGATAGCCGAAACCTTTATACGCGACCACAAAGGCGTGCCCGGCTTCCTCAATTATCAGGGGTTTCCCAATACCCTTTGCACTTCGGTTAACGAACAGGTGGTGCATGGGATTCCCAACAACCACCCCCTTGTCGAAGGAGACATTGTTTCGGTGGACTGCGGTGTGCTTTTGAATGGTTATTACGGCGACTCGGCCTACACTTTTTGCGTGGGCGAGGTGGATGAAGAGATCAAAGGATTGTTACGGGCTACCCGCGAAGCCCTGTATAAAGGTATTGAACAAGCCGTGGAGGGACGCCGCATAGGTGATATTGGTCATGCCGTGCAGTCTTACGCCGAGGGTCTTGGTTATTCGGTAGTGCGTGAAATGGTAGGCCACGGAGTGGGTAAGCATCTTCATGAAGCCCCCGAAGTGCCCAACTACGGACGACGCGGAAATGGCTCCCGGTTGAAGGCCGGTATGGTAATCGCCATCGAACCCATGATAAATCTGGGCAAGCGGCACATCATCCAGGAATCCGACGGGTGGACCATTCGCACCAGGGATCGCAAGGTTTCAGCTCACTTTGAACATACCGTGGCGGTAGGAAAAGATGAAGCAGATTTACTTTCCAGTTTTAATTTTATAGAAGAAATGTTACCTTTGCAGTCTGAAAAATAAAAAGATAGCATATTTATGGCCAAACAAGCTTCAATAGAACAAGACGGAACCGTTATAGAAGCGCTTTCCAACGCTATGTTCCGCGTTGAACTGGAAAACGGTCATGTGATTACGGCTCACATTTCCGGGAAAATGAGAATGCATTATATCAAAATACTCCCCGGCGACAGGGTAAAGGTGGAGATGTCACCTTACGACCTTACAAAAGGCAGAATAAGTTACAGGTACAAATAATTGATACAGTTATGAAGGTAAGAGCATCAGTTAAGAAGCGTAGTGCTGAGTGCAAAATTGTACGCCGCAAAGGACGCTTATACGTGATAAACAAGAAAAACCCTAAGTTTAAACAACGGCAAGGATAAATTTAATAGTATGGCTAGAATCGCAGGTGTAGATATTCCTACATACAAAAGAGGAGAAGTGGCTTTGACCTATATCTATGGTATAGGACGCAGTACCGCTGGAAAAATACTCGACCAGGCAGGCGTGGATCGCCATGTGAAGGTGAAGGAGTGGAACGACGACGAGATCACGAAAATTCGTGATATCATCAGTGGAGGTATTACCACCGAAGGCGAATTGCGCTCGCAGGTACAGCTTAACATCAAGCGCCTTATGGATATTGGTTGCTATAGAGGCATCAGGCACCGTATAGGACTGCCGGTAAACGGACAGTCCACAAAAAACAATGCCCGTACCCGCAAAGGCCGCAAGAAAACCGTGGCCAATAAAAAGAAAGCAACTAAATAATTGAATTAAAATATGGCAAAAAAAACAGGAAGTCAGAAAAAAAGAGTTGTAAAAGTGGAAGCAGTGGGACAGGTTCATATCCATTCCTCTTTTAACAACATCATCGTCTCTCTGACCAATAGCAACGGACAGGTCATTTCATGGTCGAGTGCCGGTAAAATGGGCTTTCGCGGATCAAAGAAAAATACACCCTATGCCGCACAAACCGCAGCAAACGATTGTGCCAAAGTTGCATACGATCTGGGTCTTCGTAAAGTGAAGGCCTACGTGAAAGGGCCCGGCAACGGTCGTGAGTCGGCCATTCGCGCCATTCACAACAGTGGCATCGAGGTCAATGAGATTATTGATGTGACGCCCCTTCCCCACAACGGATGTCGTCCACCCAAACGAAGAAGAGTTTAATTAACTAGTTGTTAACCATAAGTTTTTGATTTCGAGTTTTGAATACTGGTTGGTTATTCATTAACCTCCTCTCAATAATCTGCGGCTGTCATATTCATCATTTAAAATCAAAAATTTAAAATCAAAAATTTAGTAGAATGGCTAGATATATTGGTCCAAAAACAAAAATAGCCCGTAAATTTGGTGAACCCATCTACGGGCCCGACCGGAGTTTTGAAAAGAAAAACTATCCCCCCGGTCAGCATGGCAGCAACCGTAGAAGAAAAACCAGTGAGTACGGAAGCCAGCTTAAAGAGAAACAAAAGGTGAAATACACCTATGGACTGCTGGAGAAACAATTCCGCAATCTCTTTAAAAAAGCCACCAGCAAAAAGGGTATTCCCGGCGAAGTGTTGCTGGAGTTGCTGGAATCGCGGCTCGACAATGTGGTGTTTCGTTTGGGCATTGCCCCGTCACGTAGTGCAGCCCGGCAGTTGGTGTCGCACAAGCACATTACAGTTGACAATGCGGTTGTCAACATCCCCTCTTATACTCTGCGCCCCGGGCAAATAGTGGGCGTGAGAGAAAAATCAAAATCACTCGAAACCATTACTGAATCACTCAGCAATTCAAGTGCACATAAGTTTGCATGGCTCGAATGGGACAGCACTGCTATGGCAGGAAAATTTGTGGCTGTTCCCGAAAGATCGGAAATTCCCGAAAATATAAAAGAGCAGCTGATCGTTGAATTGTATTCTAAATAATTATTTCTTATGGCAATATTAGCGTTCCAGAAACCTGACAAAGTCATCATGCTTGAAGCCGACAGTAATTTTGGTCGCTTCGAATTTCGTCCGCTTGAACCGGGATATGGTATTACAGTTGGAAATGCCTTAAGAAGAATTTTGCTGGCCTCACTCGAAGGATATGCCATCACCTCCGTGAAAATCGAAGGGGTGGACCACGAGTTCTCCAGCATCGCCGGCGTGGTCGATGATGTGTCGGAGATTATCCTGAACCTGAAGCAGGTGCGATTCAAGAAAACTGGTCACGCCGGGGAGCAGGAAAAAATTAATGTGAGCATAAGCGGTAAAGAAGCCTTTAAAGCAGGGCATCTGGATCAGTTTATGACCGGGTTTAAAGTGCTTAACCCCGATTTGGTGATCGCCCGCATGGAGACGAGCGTGAAGCTAAAAATGACCCTTACCATCAACAAAGGTCGTGGTTATGTGCCCGCCGAAGAGAACAGCGACGGTGAGAGTGAATTAGGCACCATCGCCATGGACAGTGTGTATACACCCATTCGCAATGTTAAATATGAGGTGGAAAACTTTAGAGTAGAACAAAAAACCGACTACGAAAAACTGTTGATCGAAATAAGTACCGATGGCTCCATCCATCCTAAAGATGCCCTGAAAGAGGCCTCTAAGATACTTATATATCATTTTATGCTCTTCTCCGACGAAAAAATAACCATCGATACCGAAGAGAAACTGAGCAACGAAGAGTTTGATGAAGAAGTGCTCCACATGCGTCAGATGCTGAAAGCCAAACTGGTGGACCTCGACCTTTCGGTTCGCGCACTCAATTGTCTTAAGGCCGCCGATGTGGAAACGCTGGGACAACTGGTCAGGCATAGCAGAAGCGACCTCCTTAAGTTTCGTAACTTTGGAAAAAAATCGCTCGCCGAATTGGACCAACTGGTGTCGAACATGGGCTTGACTTTCAGCATGGATACCTCGAAGTATAAATTAGACAAGGAATAAATTGCGATGAGACATAGAAAAAAGTTAAATCATTTGGGGCGCACCAGCTCACACCGTAAAGCCATGCTGTCGAATATGGCCAGCTCACTTATTATTCATAAACGCATAAAAACTACCCTGGCAAAGGCCAAAGCCCTGCGCGTATATGTGGAGCCGCTCATTACAAAATCCAAGTTGGATAATACCCACTCGCGACGTACCGTATTTAGTCATCTTCAAAATAAAGAAGCCGTATCGGAGCTGTTTCGCGATGTGTCGGTAAAAGTGATGGACAGACCCGGTGGTTACACCCGCATTCTTAAACTGGGAAACCGTATGGGCGATGCCGCGGAGATTTGTTACATTGAGTTGGTCGATTACAACGAAACGTATCAAACCACTCCAAAAGGCGAAGAAGATAAGAAACGTACCCGCCGCGGACGTCGTAAAAAATCTTCCGATACTGTAACAGCCGCTGCAGTTGCTCCCGCTAAGGCCAAACCTGCCGAATCTAAAGTGGAAACAACTAAAGAAGAGGTGAAGGAAGTTCAGTCCCAGGCG
>JACDJA010000589.1_pt1 | contig 40008 bp, 39 predicted proteins | sample 7449241 | NCBI WGS metagenome assembly JACDJA01 (sample SAMN14253289, study PRJNA609438) | sludge metagenome | isolation source: initial anaerobic sludge | collected 2018-12-20 | reverse complement strand
TGCATGACCATTCAGGCCAGGACAAATTTTATTTTGTGCTGGAAGGTGAAGGATTGTTCACGGTTGGAGATGAGGTGAAGGTTGCTGGGATTGGCATGTTGGTATGGGCACCTGCCACCATTCCACATGGGGTTAAAAACCAGACCACGCAACGCCTGGTAATTTTAATGGGTATAGCTCCAGCACCGTAATTTACATCTCCGTAAGGTTTTGTAGTAGCATAAAAACGCATTTCATTGTAGAATAAAATTTCTAATGAAATGAGCGATAATCGTACCCCATTTGTTCACCTGCACACCTATTCCTATTTTTCGTTGATGGAAGGGTTGCTTTCCCCATCTGACCTGGTCAATCTTGTCAAACAGAATGGCATGCAGGCAGTTGCTTTGACCGATCACAACTGTTTGAGTGGGGTGGTCGGATTTGCGCATGCATGTGAAAAAGCAGGTATTCAGCCCATTTTTGGGTTGATGATTGATGTGGAATGGCAACACCAGATGGGGGAAATGGTGCTGTTAGTGATGGACAGGGCAGGTTGGTCAAATCTTTGTTGGTTGAGCAGCAAGTTAATGGTGGAAGAGGGTGGGGCAAAAGCCTGTATAACACTGGCTGATTTGAAACAACATCACCAAGGGTTATTAGCACTCAGCGGTGGACAACGTTCCATACTGGATTTATTTATAACGACCGCACAACTATCACTGGCATTGGAATGGTTAGAACAACTAAAGGAAATTTTTCAGGAATCCCTATATGTCGAAATTCAACAGCCAACTGTTTCGTATGAAGTTCAGGCAAACCGCTTAGCAGAAATTGCCAAGAAATTGAAAATCCCAGTGGTGGCAACTCATTCCATTTATTATGAAAAACCTGATCAGGCAGGGTTGCAAAAAACTTTAAGCGCCATGCGGGAAAACTGCCAAATCAAAGATGTAGATGCAAAAAAATTGGCACCACCGGCAGCTTATTTTGTTAATTCAAGTGATATGAAGACGCGTTTTCATTGGTTACCTGAAGCCATTCACAATACAAACCGGATAGCAGACATATGTAATTGGAAACTGCCTTTGGGGAAAGTACACTTTCCAGAAATTCCACTACCGCCTGGTAAAACTGTTTCTCAATTGCTGCGAGAGAAGGCTGAATCCGGTGCAAAGAAGCGATATAAGCGTATTTCACCGGAGATTCAATCTAGATTAGATCACGAGTTGAAAATCATCGCAGAACGCGGATATGAGCCTATTTTTTTAATCGTGGAAGAGTTGTTGAATTTTGCCCGCCAACAGGGAGTTCCCTTTTCATCACGCGGATCTGCTGCGTCATCATTGGTAGCCTATTGTTTAGAGATTACCAGCCCTGAACCATTAGGGTTGAATTTGTTTTTTGAGCGTTTTCTAAATCCAGCGCGCACTTCCCCGCCGGATATTGATACCGATTTATGCTCCCGGCGTAGGGACCTTGTGATCCAACATGTATTTGACCTGTATGGATCTGATCGGGTCGCAATGGTGGGAACGATTAACCGTTTTCGTCCCCGATCCGCATTAGGAGAAGTTGCTAAAGCACATGGCTTGCCTGCTCCTGAAATCCGACAAATGGTCAATCAATTGCCGTATTTTGGTTTTCACCAGGTATCAAAAGAGGAAAAAGAGAATCCATTTGCAGGATTGGCAGTAGCAAATCCAAAACACGGAAAAATTTTTGAAGAGGCAAAAGCTATTCTCAAACAACCGCGTCACCTTTCTATGCACCCGGGAGGGGTTTTGGTTGCTCCTGGACAACTCACGGATTGGGTACCAGTTTTACGTTCAACATCCAAAAATTTACACATCACACAATTGGATTTGGATGGCGTGGAAGCGTTTGGACTGGTGAAAATCGATTTACTAGGCATCCGCGGTTTATCCGTACTGGGGGATGTTGCTGAAATGATTTATTCCTGGCGCAGGACAGAATTTAGTAATGCGATGCAGGTTTTAGAGCAGGTTCCTTTGGAAGACACAGCCACTGAAAATCGGGTGGTGAATGGAGAAACAATTGGATGCTTTCAAATTGAATCTCCGGGAATGCGCTCCACCTTGAAAGAAATTCAAGCCAGGACAGCTAACGATATCATGGCGGCTCTGGCACTGTATCGACCAGGACCATTACGTGGCGGGTTACGGGATGCCTTTGTAAGACGCTTTAAAGGGATTGAAAAAGTGGAGCACATGCACCCAGTTTTAGAGCCAGTTTTAGCAGAATCTTACGGTGTGATTCTCTATCAGGAGCAGGTGCTGAGAATTGCACATGAGATCGGTGGTCTTTCATTAGCCGATGCGGATCTACTGAGAAGAGCCATGTCTCATTTTGATCCGGGGGAGCAGATGAAAACCTTGCGATCTCGTTTTTTGGATGGATTTGAAAAACGAGGTGTAGATATTGAAACCGCTGAAAAAGTCTGGGACATGATGGCAGCTTTTGCAGGTTATGGGTTCCCAAAAGCTCATGCTGCTTCCTATGCCAGGGTCGCCTGGCAAGCAGCCTGGTGCAAAAGCCATTTTCCTGCTGAATTTATGGCAGCAGTATTGGCAAATGGTGGTGGTTACTACTCCCAAAGGGTTTATTTGAGTGAAGTGCGTCGCATGGGAATTCAAGTCAAACCGCCACATATCAACCATAGTAATCACCGCTTCACGGTACGCTACCCACAGGGTGATCCAATTCTCTACATGGGTTTAGATCAGGTGTATGGGCTAACCTATCAGGTTCAGAAAAGAATAATGGAACAAAAGCCATATAATAGCCTGAACGATTTTCTTACTCGTGTTGATCCACGGAAGGCAGAAATAGAGAATTTGATTCAATGTGGCGCATTGGATGGTTTTGGTAGTACCCGCGGTATGTTGGAGATGATCCAGACAGGTTCCTGGAAGAAAGACCAATTTTCCTTGTTTGATTGGCAGGCCAATGCAGAACAGGGCGATTGGTCACTGGCTGAAAGATCAAAAGCACAGGAGAGAATTCTTGGAGTCAATGTAGATGTGCATCCGCTGGAATTGGTTTCTAACCAGATTAAAGAACATCATGTAATTCCATCCTCTGAAATTGAATCCCATCTGGGAAAGTCGATTGTTATAGCTGGATTAAAAGTAAGTTCTCATCGTGCGCGTACAACGAAGGGTGATTTGATGATGTTCATGAGTATGGAAGATCTGGAAGGTATGCTGGAAGTAGTGTTCTTCCCTAAAACTTACCAGCAGTATCGATTCATCTTAAGACAACCAGGCCCATTTTTGGTGCGTGGAATTGTGGAGCAGGATGATACACAAGAAAATGTGTGGATACGAGCTGAGAAGGTGAAACTACTCGTGGCAGAATAAATGATGAAAAATTGGTACAATTAACCTAATGCAAAAAAATAACAAAAACCAGATGATAAAACCAAAATTTGAGTTGGATTGGTACAAGGATGTTGTCGAGTATGCTCCAGACACCTTTAATATTATTGATCCGGAAGGCATAATGTTACATACAAATAGCCGGTCAGAAACCCAAGATCCGGACGATTTCCTGGGCACTTCCATTTATGATTATTTCTTACCGGAGTATTTCAACCTGGTAAAAGAAAAAATTCAATCGGTGTTTGATACTGGTGAAAATAATCATTATGAATTGGCGACTGATTATGGAGGTGGACCACGACGCTATTATATGACCAATTTAGCGCCAATCAAACGTAATGGTGAAGTTGTAGCAGTTGCTATGTATATTCGCAACATTACAGAACTAAAGAATACACAACATGATTTGTTTGCCTTAAATGACGAGTTAGAGAGCCGTGTCCAAAGACGTACCCTGGAATTAAGGGAATATACCAAAAGGATGGAACTTACTGAAAAACTCAGTATCGCATTACGAAAAGCAAAAAATCACAGGGAAGTAATCGACTTACTGGCGGACCAATTCAAAGTAACGTTCAATACGGATGTGATTGGAATATATGAAGTTGAAGATTCGTTTCTAAAACTTTCTATGAATCTCTCCCCTGAAGTTCAAGCTCCATCTCAACTTTCTTCTTTTTCGGACAAATTCTTTTTCTCGCTTCTAAACGAAAACCAAATACAAATAGCACAGATTCCCGAACATAAACATGAAAATTGTCAATTTTGTGAATTTATCCATCAACATCAAATGCGCACCCTGGTATTAGCGCCAATTCGTGCTGCTTCAGAGATGGCTGGTGTACTTTATATGGCTTTCCGGCAACCAAAACAATTTTCGATGGATGATGAACAGTTGATGAGAGCTTTGGTTGAGGCTGGGGGGAACACACTTCATCGGATCCAGCTAATGGAAACCTTAGAAAATAATATCTCTAACCGGGAAAATGAATTAGAGGTTCTGTATAACATTATGGCCGTTGCCAGTGAAACGGTTGATATTGACGAACTGATCCGCAATCTATTGAAAAAAATTCTCTCGGCGGTGGATTGTGGTATCGGGGTTATTCAATTGATAGAAAATGGTCAAATTATTAAGAGTATTCAGTATCCAGACCAATTACCACAAAATTTTCAAACAGAAATTGGAAAAGTAGACCAGATCGCCAATCACATTGACCAATATTTTTATGATCAAAAATATTATTTTAGCCACTCAAAAGAAACAAATTTGAATTTCCTTTCAGCGCCAATACAATCCAAAGGAAAAATATTAGGTACGATCAATTTGATTGGTGAGTGTTTGGATGATCAGGATCAGGAACTGTTGCATTTAGTCAACAGCATTGCCAATGAAACCGGTCTGGCTGTGGAAAGTACGCGCCATCGAAAACGTGCTGAGGAAACATTAATTTTAGAAGAGCGTCAAAGATTAGCGCGAGATTTGCATGATTCTGTATCCCAATCATTGTATGGTTTGGTTCTGGCTGCTGATATCAGTAAAAAATTATTAAAACTAAAAGAATTTAACACCCTGGAACAAACCTTGAAGGACATCGAGACCTTTGCTTTGCAATCTTTGCGGGAAATGCGCTTGATGTTATTTGAGTTACGACCGTTGTCATTTGAAAGTGAAGGATTATCGGGGGCGTTGGAGTTACGCTTAAATACAGTTGAGCGTCGGGCTGGTTTGATGACCAGTCTGGATATTCAGGGTGAAGAATTATTGAGGTCGCCATTAGACTTGGAGATCTATCGCATCGCTACCGAAGCGTTGAATAATGCCCTGAAACACTCCAATGCCAGCCAGATACATGTCAGTCTTGATGTAGATCAAAAATCAAATCTATGTGAATTGAAAATAATTGATAATGGTCGTGGCTTTGATGTGGAGTCTAAAACTGGTGGAATTGGATTAAATAGTATGCAGGAACGTGCTGTGAGGGTTGGTGGACAGGTGATAATAGAATCAGGTGATTTTGGTACAATAGTACGTTTTATATGCCCACTCAATCCTGAAATTGGGGTGAATAATGGTAACGGATGAAGTAATTAAGGTTCTGGTGGTCGATGACCATCCGATTGTTCGTAGGGGATTAACGACTGAAATCAATTTGGATCGTGGGATGTTGGTGGTTGGTGAAGCGGTGGATGGCTTGGAAGCAGTAGACCAGTATAAGCTGCTTATTCCAGATGTGGTGCTGATGGATCTGGTCATGCCCAACAAAGATGGTATTCAGGCTACTCAGGAAATCATTTCCTTTCATCCTGAAGCACGTATTTTGGTGCTGACGAGTTTCGTGGATGAAGAGAAAATTTTTGAAGTTATCAAAGCGGGTGCATTAGGTTTTATTTATAAAGACAAACATCCGGATAAGGTGTTGGAAGCTATTCGCGATATTTTCAATGATGTACCGGTTCTGGCGCCCAATATTACCCGAAAACTGATGCGAGAAACGCAAACGAAAAAAAACGCTTTACCAAGTCAGGAATTGACGGATAGAGAGATGGAAGTATTGAAATTAGTTGCATCTGGAAAGCCATATAAGGAAATTGCTTTTTCAATGCATGTTCAGGAAGCCACTGTGCGCACCCATGTTAGTAATATTTTGGGAAAATTAAATTTATCCAATCGATCACAGTTGGTACTTTATGCAGTCGAACACCAACTGCTGTAAAAAGATTAATAGGTACTTAGTGTTTTATAAAAAAATTCTACGTTTTGTGGAATTTTTTTATAAATGTTTATTCAAAACTTAACAATTGTTTAGAGAATCAACAGCGAATATGGAGTGGGGATTTAATCGCCTGTCCAATGACAATTGTGAAATCTCTCACTATACTGAGGTTTGGAGTATTCTGGAAAAAAAGAATGCTTCCAGATCGAATAAATTAGAAGAGAGGTTTAAAATGACAGACAATTTAGTTTCTCGTAGAGGATTTTTGAAGAAGTCAGCCATGCTTGGTGCAGGTTTAGCTGCCACCGGTGGTATGGTTGCCTGTTCACCCGCTGCCTCAACTGGTGCAGCTGAGGATGTGAAGTGGGACAAAGAAGTAGATGTTTTGGTTGTTGGTTCTGGTACAGTGGTCTTTGCTGCCTTAGCAGCCAAAGATGCTGGTGCAGAATCAGTGCTCATCATTGAAAAAAGCATTGCCTTTGGTGGTACATCAGCACTTTCAGGCGGTCTCTTCTACATTCCAATGAACTACGCAATGTTAGCTTCCGGATATGAAGATAACCGTGAGGATGCTTACAAATATATGAAAACAATCAGTGCCGGACAATCTGAAGATGAATTAATCAACACATACCTGGATAATGCAGCAGCCATGGCTGAGTGGTCACGAGATAAATTTGGTTACGAATGGTTAACAAAAGAACAAAGAACAAATGATCGAGCTTTCCAGGATTATTATGAAGTTGAAGGTTTTCGCCCACATGGTCGTACTATATATCTTTCTAAAGACGGCAAAACCGGTGGCGCTGCTGCCTGGCAAATCTTGAGAGAGACTTGTGAAGATCTTGGTATCGAGATTATGCTCGAAACTGCTGGTAAAGAATTAGTTACCAATGCAGCTGGTGAAGTTATTGGTATTAAAGCCGAAGGTATTGATGGTCCATTAAACATTAAAGCCAAAAAAGGTGTTGTTTTAGGAACTGGTGGTTTTGATTTCAATCGTGAAATGACTACTGCTTTCTTGCGCGGTCCTATCATGGCCAGTGTTTCCGTCCAGACCAATACAGGTGATGGACACCTGATGGGTATGGCATTAGGCGCAGATTTGCGTAACATGAACTCCTGCTGGGGTTTACCTTTTATGCCTGTTGATACTGAGAAATTGTTAGGGGAAGTCGATTGGCAGATGTATCGTGGAAAACCAGGTGCGATCGTCGTCAACAAATATGGCGAACGTATTGGTAACGAAGCTTCTGCATACCACCTCTTCAATCGCGCATTCTGGGTCTGGGATACTGGCAAGTTTGAATGGCGAAATACTCCTTCCTTCTGGATCGCAGATTCTTCTTTCTATGAACGGTATTTCTTCCCAGGTAGTGGTTACCAGGTAGGTGTAGTACCTGAATGGATGGAACAGGCTGACTCATTAGAAGAACTATGTGAAAAATTAGGTATCGACTATGCAGGTTTTGAAGAAACATTAGCTGTCTTCAACCCCAACGCTGAAGAAGGTGTTGACCCACTCTGGCATCGAGGTGAATATCAATTCGATCTCAATACTGCTGGTGATGCATCCCGCACAGAGCTCAAGAATATCTGTTTGGCACCAATCGCTCAGGGTCCGTTCTATGGATGTAAATATGTCCCAGGTACATGCGGCACCAATGGTGGTTTGCGTATCAATGCCAATGCCCAGGTACTTGACCTAAACGGCAACCCCATTCCTCGTCTGTATGCTGTAGGTAACACCAGTGGTTCCGTGATGGGAGATGCCTATCCGGGTGGTGGTGCATGTTTAGGTTCCGGTAGTGTGTTTGGAATGTTAGCTGGCCGTCATGCGACAGCTCTAGAATCAGTTTAAAACTTTTTCATCGCTCCAGAGATTGAATCCGGTTCAGATCAATCTCTGGAGACCTCCTTTAAAAAAAGGAAAGGATTTAAATGTTCAAAAAGAAAACAAAAACAGAAAAACTTGAACAAGAAAATCAAGAAAATCTCCCTAAAGTAGAGAAAAAATTCAACTGGTTCAAATTCAGTATTATCGCCAACATTGTGCTGGTCGCTGGGGTTGGGATTGCTTTAGCTTCGATGGCTATCTTGCATCAAAGTGACACCAATCCTAACTTCTGTGCTACCTGCCACAACATGGAGCCATATGTCAAATCCTACTTGACGGGCAACACAATGGACAATGTGCATGCACAGGCCGGCGTGCAGTGTAAACAATGTCACAGCGATTATGATATCCCGGCAGAGATCGAATCGGGGATCAAATTTGTCACCGGCAATTACGACAAAGACATGCCACAACGCAAATTTGACGATCAAGTATGTACGCAATGCCATATCAGTATGGAATTTATGGCGCAAGCAACAGATTATTTGCGTCGAAATCCACATGCCAGCCACTGGCCGGATTTGAAATGTCGCTCTTGCCACATTTCTCATGGTGAACAGGTGGATTATTGTAGTGAATGCCACGACAATGGTGGCCAACGCATGATCGAAGATGAGTACTTCCCGCGGGTCGATAATCCGTACGATAATTATCCGGATACAGGACCGGGGTCAGGTCATTAGATTATAGAAAACCTCCTCCTCTGAATAGGGTTTTTTGTGAAAAAGAATGGTACTGACAAGTGCCATTCTTTTTCATTAAGAAAAGTAGATTTCAAACCTTTCTCATTGAAAGAATTGATCGCTGTCTGAAAATCTTTTGCGGCACAATAATCAATCTGGAGGAAGGATGAAATTTGCGTCTCAAACCCTTTGGTGGGTCATGGTGAAAAATGAACCCTATTGATATAAGCTTGAACAAGGTGAAATAGATAAATCAAAACCTGTTTTGGTGAACAATCTTCTCATTGTTCCTGCTACAGGAGAAGTTCTGAAGAATTTTATAGAGGTTGATAATCGAATAGAATGAGATTAATTAGTACGCTGATTCGATGAACTACCTTGGCATCATGGTATATCATTTTGCGTGGCTCGCATCAGCGTGACTAGTTTTTTAGATGCTTTGTAATGGTTTTTTTACAAAAGGTTAATATATGTCACTTTTTTGGATATTTTGCATCTAAAGTTTAATGAAATGATAATCTAGTACTTTGTCAAACATAAAAGCAGAATTTGATTTGACCAAAAACAATGGTTGACAAAGGAATAAGCGTTCTCTCGTGTATGAAATCAAATACAATGATTACATTTGACAGAACACGCGGAATTGTTAGTTAGAATAAATTTTATTTTTACCAACACAATTGGAATCAGAAAGGAACCTTCATTCATGTCTCATTACACTTGGAAAGGATCATATGCTAATTCTAACCACAAATCATTGCGAGGGAAAATAATAAATGTTCCTTATTATTTGCCCGATAAAATAGATATCAAGAGAAAAAAGACATAAAAAATCATCTTAATTGCTGGAAATTAACAAAAATAAAAAGCTAACTAAGATGAGTAAAACCGGTCAAGTAATTAAAAATTAATTTTTACGAAGGAAAATCAAATTATCTTTATAGGTTGGAACTATGACGAATTCAATGAAATCCCTTCCCCGCATTATTGTTTTCAGCACGCCTTCTTGTACATACTGTAACGCAGTCAAAAGCTATTTCCGTCAAAAGGGTATCCGATTTAAAGATGTCGATATTAGTCGTGATACAGCTGCAGCTAGAGATATGATGCGCCGCTCTGGTCAAATGGGGGTGCCCGTTGTAGATATCGGCGGGAAAATTGTAATAGGATTTGATCGACCCAAAATAGATAAATATCTTGGAATTAAATAAATAAGGAGAAGAAATGAGTGACATAAAGATTCAACCATTAGGAACCCGTGTTGTAATAAAAGCTTCTGAGCAATCGTCAACAACAGCTTCAGGAATCTTTATTCCTGATATTGCTAAAGAAAAACCACAATATGGTATTGTTATTGCAGTTGGGGATTCAGAAGATATTAAATTAAAAGTTGGAGACAAGATTTTATTTGCCAAATACACAGGTACTGAATTCAAATTGGACAATGAAGAATTCATCTTGATGGAATGTAATGATGTTTTAGCTCGTCTATTACCTTAATAAAGGATGAAATTTCGCTTCTGAAATTTACTGGTTGGAAAAAGAGAACCTTCTTGCAGAGGAACATAACAAAATAAAAACAACATGGAAGAAACAATAAAAACAAGTCTGATTCAGATCGAGGAATCAGTTAACCGGCGCAATTTTTTGGGTGGGCTGTGGCATGGCGCATTTCTTGCTTTGGGAATGGCTTTGACGCAGCCAACCACAATTATCTCTGCGTTTGTGGCTGCTCTTACAGGTTCAACAATATGGGTGGGAGGTCTAGCCACAGTGCTGACAGTGGCTGGGGCTTTACCTCAACTTTTCGTTGCGCGCTGGATGTCTCCTATTCCCTACAAGAAACCTTATCTACTTGGTGCTATCTACATCCGGGTAATAAGTTGGGCGTTGTTAGCTTATCTTATTTACGCGATTAGCGGAAAATATCCCATTACCCTTGCCTGGATTCTGGTCGGTATTTTGACTGTTTTTTATGCAGGTGGAGGGCTGGCAAATGTTCCATTTACTGACATCATCGGTAAGATTATTCCACAAGGTAAACGCGGTGCATTTTTTGGGGGAAGGTCTGCGATAGCAGCACCTTTATCCATTGGAGCGGCTTTTCTGGCGAGAGAAATCCTTGTGAGAGTAGATTATCCGAATAATTATGCGTTATTGTTCGCCTTAGCAGCAATTGGACTCGGGATAGCTTCTCTTGGCTTTTTAGTAATTAAAGAGCCTGCATCCCCGGTTTCACAACAACAAAGACAAACTTGGCGTGAATACTGGAGACAGGTTATAAAAACTGCTTTAAATTTAAAAGAACTGGCGATCGCGCAACTTTTAACTGGATTTAGCCTGATGGTACTCCCGTTTTATGTTGTTTACGCTAAAGATGAATTAAACGCACCGGCTGATAGCATTGGCTGGTTTTTATTGGCCCAGGTATTAGGTGGAGTGTTATTTAGCCCCTTATGGGCTTATTTGGTAGATCGATTTGAAAGCCGTGTAATGTTGATGGTTTGTGCAAGCATTTCAACCATAACACCCATATTAGCAATGGTGCTTGGCTCCCAAGGATGGCATGCAATGTTAATCGTCTTTTTCCTGATAGGTGCTTCTCTTAACGGGAGGATTATTGGTTTTCAGAGCGGATTGCTTGAATTAGCACCACCTCAAGAGCGTGGAACTTACGCTGGCGCAAATGAAATTCTCATATTGCCAATTGCATTTCTTTCACTTCTGGCAGGTGTTTTCTTGCAACATTGGACCTACAATGCTCTATTTTTATTGACGGTGCCTTTTATTGGAGCAGGTTGGATTGTCATATGGAGATGGAAAACACGGAATATTAGATAAAAAAAGAATTTGAATTCAAAGTTTAATCGAGCACCAACTAAAAAGTGAGTAACGTTATGTCGTTAATTCGAATAAAAACAAAATAAAGGAGTAGTAAAAATGTTGCAGACCAATTTACAACACGTCAACACCAAAGAAGAACTGAACGAGCTGATCAAAAATAACGAGAAAGTTGCGGTATGTTGTGGAAGAATGGGACCAATGTGTATCCCTGTTTACGATATATTTGAAATTCTACAAGATGAATACCCTGATATCCAATTCAGGGATATGGATTTTGATATCCCCGACGCTGTGGTTATCAGGAATTTACCCGAATGTAGAAGATTTAATGGGTTACCTTTCACGATATACTATCTCAATGGTGAAGTAGTAAAAGCCACTTCAAGTATTCAATCAGCAAAAGAAATTAAGGATGTTATCAAAGAGTACTTCTCATAATATCAAAATTACCAGTCTGACAGGTGTTTCAGGGCCTGCCAGACTTTAAAAGGAAAATATGGAATGAAAGAAAAAAAACACCAGTTCGATTTGATAATTATCGGAGCGGGTCCTGCTGGCTTATCAGCTGCAATATATGCGACTCGCGCACAATTGAAAACTTTAGTTGTCGATCGTTCTTCTGCTGGTGGACAGGTTAAAACAACCCATCAGGTAGCTAATTATCCGGGGTTTGTAGAGCCAATAGCAGGTTATGAGCTTGCACGTAGTATGCGTAATCAGGCACAAAAGTACGGAACTGTTTTTAAGTTGGCATCTGAAATCACCTCTCTTAATCTGGATGGCGAGGAAAAATGGCTGACGATTGATGGCGAAACCTTTGCCGCGAAATTTTTAATAATTGCAACTGGCTCATCTCCACGTTTGTTGCATGTTCCAGGTGAACAGGAACTCAAGGGAAACGGAATTTCATACTGTGCGACCTGCGACGGAGAGTTTTTTAAGCAGAAGGATATTATCGTTGTAGGTGGTGGAAACAGCGCTATGGAGGAATCTTTACTGCTTTTGCAATTTGTCAACACTATTACGGTTATCCATCAATTTGATGTTTTGCAAGCTGAAAAGATCACAGCTGATAGAATACTGCAAAACCCCAAAGTAAACATACTTTGGTCGCATGAACCACGCAAGTTTGAAAAAAAGGATGGAAAGATACTAACTGTTGCGGAAAATCTTAAAACAAGGGAATTAATTGAACTTGACCGTGACGGTGTTTTTATTTTTGTTGGAATGACCCCAAATACAGATCTGGTTCGGAATACCACTCTGCAATTTTCAAAGAATGGATACATAATAACAAACGAAAGTATGGAGACGAATCTGCCAGGTATTTATGCAGCTGGCGATGTGCGTGATAAAAAATATTGGCAAATAACCACGGCTGTCAACGATGGAACGATTGCTGCCTTGGAAATCATTCATAAGAAATAACCGGGCAAAAAATATTCTCAAGGAAGAAAAATGAATCCAACATACTCCAAATCTGATTCAAAAGTTGAAGTTTCTGGGATGGAAGCGCAGCATTATGATTTCTTTATGAATTTGATCACTGCAGGAACCTACCCTTTTTTTATTCGTCGGGTGATAAAAGACATGCAGATAAAACCCGAGGAAAGTATTTTGGATTTAGGATGCGGAACCGGACGTAATATCGATCTGATGTTCAAGTATCTATCAAATAAAGGACGTGTTCTAGGCCTGGATATTGGAAGAGAAATGCTAACACAAGCTCAAACGCGGTTTAATTCTAATCCCAACGTTCAAATCGACAACAAGCGGATAGAAGAAAATTTGCCTTATGCAAATGAGTTCGATAAAGTCTTCATATCTTTTGTCTTTCACGGATTGATTCAAGAAGACCGACTAAGCGTAATGGATAATGCATATCATGCTCTGAAGGCTGGCGGTGAATTTCTAATTTTGGATTACAACGAATTTGATTTGACCAAATCTTCCTGGCTGGTACGGCAGGCTTTCAAAATTGAATGTCCCCTCGCGACCGATTTCATTGGACGTGACTTACAAGGGATGTTACGCAATGTAGGATTTGAAGGCTTTAGAGTATATTCATATTATGCTGGGTATGTTCGTTTACTTGCAGCACGCAAAGCGAGTTAATGGAGTAAAACTAATATGACTGATTTGTTGCTTCAACCATTTCAAATTGGCAACTTATTTATTCCCAACCGTATTGTCATGACCGCTGTCAAACTGGGTTATGCGACAAAAGAAGGGAATGTTACAGAAAGACATATTGCATTTTATCGTCGGCGTGCTCAAGGAGGAGTCGGGCTGATCACAACTGAACCGATGTACATACAAATGAATGGACGCGAGCTCCCTACTCAACTGGGGATACAATCTGATGCTTTAATACCCGGGTTACGACGATTGACAAATGCTGTTCATGAATCGGGAGGAAGCATAATGGCGCATATCAACCATGCCGGAAGAGTTGCAAACCCAAACCTGATCCCCGCTGATGAACTGGTTTCTGCTTCTGATGTTTTGTGTCCAGCTAATCAGGTAACTCCCCATCCGTTGAGCCACCAGAACATTAAAGAAGTTATCGCCGCCTTTGCCAGTGCTGCTCTTCGCGCCCAGCTATCAGGTTTTGATGCGATTGAAATACCTTTCAGCCACGGTTATCTCATTCACCAATTTCTTTCATCTCATACCAATCTTCGCGACGATGAATATGGTGGGTCCCTTGAAAATAGATGTCGTTTTGGTAGAGAAGTTGTTCTAGCGATACGCGAAAAACTTGGATCTGATTTTCCGCTTGTTGTTCGGATGAATGCAAAAGATTATGTAGAAGATGGTCTGGTGATTGAAGACGCAATCTATATTGCGCGCATGCTTGAACAATTAAACGTTTCTACGATCAGTATTACCTCAGGAACAATGTGTGAATCCGTCGCTTATTGCCTGTATCCAACCGGCACCCCCAAAGCCAATCTAATACCAATGGCCGCAAAAATAAAACAGGCAGTTAATTTGCCTGTCATCGTTGCCGGCCGCATTCGTACTCCTTCAGTAGCACGCGAAGCACTGGAGTCGCAACAAACCGATCTAGTTGGTCTTGGTAGAGCATTATTAGCAGATCCAGATTGGGTCCAAAAGGTCAGAGCGAAGGATGAAGAGTCCATTATTTTATGCGCTGCCTGTCATCAAGGTTGCTTGGCGCAATTGAGAATCGGAGAAGGCACTCATTGCATCTTTAATCCGCTAACCGGTCGTGAGGCGGAGATAGAAATCACCCCGGCAGAACGCCGCCGTAGAATAATAGTAGTAGGTGGAGGACCAGCAGGAATGGAGGCAGCTTACATTGCTGCGCTACGCGGTCATTATGTAAAGCTCTATGAAAAGGAAAGCAAATTGGGTGGTCAATTTCATTTCGCCGCTCAAGCACCCCACAAAGAAGAACTACTTGATTTCATTAGGTATCAGACAAGAATGATTGAGCGAGTAGGAGTCAACTTAAAAACGAATATTCAAGTGACTGCCAAGATGGTCCTTGAGCAACATCCAGATGTTGTAATCCTTGCTACAGGCGGTGTTCCCCTTACAATACCCTTCTCTGGTCTTGAAGATACTAATTGGATGATAGCGACGGATCTTCTTAATGGCACAAGCCAGGTAAATTCTAGATCAGCCTTAGTGATCGGAGGAGGATTGGTAGGGCTTGAAACGGCGGATTATCTGTCCAAGCAAGGACATAAAATCATTCTGGTTGAAATGTTACCTGAAATTGGTGCCGATATGGACCCCCTCGCAAAATCAATGCTACTTGGCCGACTTAAAAAACAAAATGTGGAAATTCACAAAAACACTCGCGTGATAAAGTTAACAGAAAATAGGGTCTTTGTGCAACAGGGAGAAAACACAGATCAACTCCCGATTGAAACTGTCGTTATGGCAGTTGGTGTGCGTGCTAATCGCGAGTTAGTGGATTCTTTGGAAAACAGCGGATTGGATATAAAAGTTATTGGAGATGCTCTTAAACCGAGAAGAGTCTTGGAAGCTATCTGGGAAGGTTTTAAAACCGGATTGGAGCTTTAACCCTTGAGAAGGTTTACGAAAAAAATAGAAAACAAGGAAAACTTAGAAAAAAATACCAGGAGATAAAATGGAGAACCAGAATAAGCAGGAAATATTGAAAGCGATTGGAGAAGTTGAACATCCAGCGATTTCAGCGACTTTAGTGAATTTGGGAATGGTTAAAGATATCACAGTAGATCAGAACGGGCTTGTAACATTATCATTAGTATTACCTTTTGAAACTGTACCGGAAAACATCACTAACTTCATCAAAGCTTCATTGGCTCAGGCAATAGCTTCCTCAAACGGTAAATTGGTGAATGTGAATAAGGCGGTTATGAATGAAGAAGAACAACAAAATTTTCTCACCATTGAAACACAAAATTGGAGGGGATAATCAAAGCAGTTAAAACACTAATAACATGTCAAGATTACGACTCAGAGCAACGCACAAACCCTACACATCACCCAAATTTTTACTCTGCCAAAGTATAAAATACCAAGCCCAGAGTACCCGGCCCGGCGTGAACCCCAATCACTGGACCCATTTCAGATGTAACCAATTCAACGCAATTGAACCTTTCACGGATCTGCTCTTCCAGCTCATGGGTTTCATCAGGAATATTACCGTGAAGAATCGCAACATGAACCGCGCTGCTACCAACTTTCGCATCCATAAGATCCAGCAATCGAGCAATTGAGCGTTTTCGAGTGCGTTGTTTCTCTAATGGTTCAATTCTCCCATCTTTTATATAGAGAATTGGTTTTATGCTCAATGCAGAACCAAGGAACGCTGTCGCCCCACCGATACGCCCTCCCTTATGCAGATACGCTAGTGTATCTACTGTGAAAATAACGTTAATTCTTTGTTTGATATTTTCTACGAGGCGAATCACGGATTGCGCATTTTGCCCTTGCGCAGCGGCTTGTGCAGCGGCAATCGCCATCATGCCCAATCCCAAAGAAACAGATTCAGAGTCAATGATATGGACTGGTACTTTGGAAAACTGTTCATTTGCCATTTCAGCGGATTGAAGTGTTGCGCTCATATGGTGAGAAATCACGATTGTGACAATTTCATCCACTTCATCCGCCAAATTGGTATACAGTTTGATAAAATCAGCAGCCGTGGGTTGCGCCGTAGTGGGCAATTTATTACTGGCTTGCATCATACGGTAAAATTCAGATGCTTCCAGATCCACACCTGCCTGATAGGTTTTATCACCAAAATTCACATAAACCGGGGCTATATGGACTCCAAGTTCTTCCCCCTGTGCAGGGGTCAGAGAACAAGCTCCATCCGTTACAATTGCTACTTTTTGCTTTTTCATCTTATTTCTCCTTTATCTAATGGTCGTTTCTACGTTGTTGCCACGAAAGTAGTGCCAATTTTCTCCAATAAGGACGGTTGAATTGATGCGCTCTCTAATTTCCAACGGATCAGCTTCTGTTCCAGGTAAGTCATAATGAATGGGAAGGATATAGGGCGCGGCATATTCTTTGGCCGTTTGAATTATAGTTGATTTGTAGCGTTTTGATCCGAATTTGGTCTTACGCCAGGGTAGACACAAGATGTCGGGATGAATTTTCAGAGGCGCTTCGTGGGCGTCACCAATATGTAAAAGGTCGGCTTCATCCTGAATCAGAAATGAAAGCGGAGTACCACCAGGATCTGGAAACCGCTGCTTGAAAATTAAATAGAAAAATGTATAAACAGGCTGATCTACCATACTGTAACCTGGAAGAATTGAGATATTTTCGATTTGTTCTCCAGGTATAACAGGCTGCAAACGCGCGTGAGGTACTCCCATCTTCTCAGCTATCTCACACACGTTGGATGAAGCAAGGACAATTCCGGTCGGTACTTCTGCCACCCTACCGATATGATCTTTATGGGCGTGTGAAATACAGATATACTCTACACCGGGTTCAGGGTTCTGAGTAAAATCCGGATCAATGAGAACGTGATGCTTGCCAATAATTTCTACGCACGAGTGCCCGAGGTAACGCACTTTCATATTCAACTCCATTTCAACTAGGTAAATATTCTTCCAATAAGCTTATTCAAGGAAAACTTCCTCATAGAGCCATTCAATGCCGTGAAATGTTAATCCTAATTCGATTTTGAATATAACAAAAACCTTTTTGGAGAGTGTTTGATTCAGGGAAAACCAGAGCATCGGGAAAGCAAATTCGGATTTTCATTTTTAGTTATTATGTTCTTTTTGTGACTCGCCAAACCACAAATCCACTCAAGAATAATCCTGCCAGGAACACCGCCCAATTAAATTGAGATGGCTTCAATTGGCTGAGTAAGCTTGCACCCGCGGGAAGGGTGGATATTGCATCTTGCATAAACGCATACAACATCGCCAAAATACCAGCCAATAAAACGATCGCTTCAGTAATCCTAAAGCGAATGACATGACCCTGGTCCTCTCTAAGGATAGCCAATGTTCCGCCCATGATCATTAACAGGGAAATCAATATGGGTGCGATGACAGGTCCCCACCATGGCAGTGGAATGAGGAAAAGCAGATCGGGATCAAGCAAGGTAGTTGGCCATGCGATAAAAACTTTAAGCCACAGGTAATAAAATATATCCCATACGCCAAATGCAACCAAGGTAAACCCCAAACGGGATTGAAGTTTTTGTCCTGCTATCCAGCCCAGTGAAAGTAGCATGAGTAAAGTTGCCAGTTCTCTTCCTAATTCAATCCTGGCGATCTGAGGGTCAAAGGGGGGTACGGTAAGGAGTAGATCGGAGATGCCATACAATCGTCGTAAATACACGACAACTGCTGCTTCCAAAAAAGCCATCGCAATCGCAAATATCACAACCCAGACAATTTTCTTTGTAAGTTTCATATATCTCTAAATAATAGGGTCAAATGGATAGACTAGCCGGGGAATCTAAACCTGAGTGATTTTCCGCGAATGAGACGTCCTTAAATAGCTGAGGTGCGCTAACATATTTAGCGTAGGCTTCAACTGCGATTGTTCCATCTGAAAGATAAATGATGCCGCGAGTAGTCGCTGAATCCATTTCTTCAGAAAACAACCAGCCTTTAATGTTAATTTCTTCCCCAATCGGAATTGGTTTTCGATAATCCAATTCGAGATGAACCGTGGCCGCCCGATATCCAGCCTGCCAGACAGCAGCTCCCATTGCTTCATCTAGTACGGCTGTCGAGGCCCTCCCATGGACAAATCCTGGCGGTCCTTGCTGATATTCATTAAACCTAAAAGATGCAACAATATGACCCTCTGGCCCTAATTCCCATTCAACACCAATGCTCCTTGGGTTTGTTTTTCCACAAACAAAACACGAACCGTGATCTGGTAATTTTTCTGTCATAATTATCAATCCCATTTTCGAAAGACTTGATCAATTTGCTATTATTTTTGTGGCTCTTTGCGGATCCATTCTTCGTGGTCCTGAATGTCGCGATCTAGCAATAGCCGCCGAATGATTGTTCTTTGACGTTCTTTCCTATTAGCTGGAAGAGGACGGCGGTTTGCTTCCAACCTTTTAATGAGTGTAAGTAGCGTCATACCTATAGAACACCACAAAACAATAGGGGAACCCTGTAAAAATAGGGCAAAAAAAGGTAAAAGCAGTACTGTAATAAGTGGGATAATTGGGTTTCGAAAAATGTTGCCTATGGCCAATCCAGCCAATACTATTACTAGCCCCCAGGGAAAAAGCACCAATAACTCACCCAGGAAGGGGCTGAATCCACGCCCGCCCTGGAAATTGAGATAAATTGGCCAGTTGTGTCCCACTATGGCAGCAAATCCCGCCAGCATAGCCGCCAGCTCCCCCATTCCCAGACGCAATCCAAGCCAGGCTGGAAATGCGCCTTTGAAGATATCAAAAAGTCCAACCGGAACTACCACCCACTTCGCCACATGTTCCCACACCATGGAACCACTGACCGTTCCACTGCCGTATTGGCGTAAGTCAATTCCTTTGATCCATTTACCGGCCAGGTAACCACTGGGTATAGAACCGAAGAAGTAGCCAAATAACAAGAGAAAAATTATGCTTACCACCGGCATTGAAAGAGCAAAATTAACGATCATAAGCTACCTCTATGACTTTTCCAATTTTCTATTCATACAAAAAACCTAACCCAATCAAACCTGGTCCGGCATGCGCTCCCATAACCGGTGTAAATTCACTGATTGGAATCTCCAATGAAGGGTAACATTCGTTAAGCGAATGTTGTAATGCTTTAGCTTTTTCTTGAGCATCGGCATGCATCACTGATATATCCAGTTTCTTGAATCCAGACGTCTGCTTGGTCAGGATAGAAATGATCGCAGGAATTTCGTTTTCTTTATTACGTACAACCCTGGAGGGAGCGACAATCCCCTCTTTATTTATGGTGAGAATAGGTACGATCTGTAGCGCATTGCCAGCCAGATACGCCGCTTTACCAATCCGGCCGCCTTGGACAAGATAATCCAATGAGTCCAACGCGGCGATCAGCCCCGATCTGTGCCTGGCATTCGTCAAATATTGAACCACCTCTTCCATCGAAAGCCCTGCTTGCAATTGTTTTGCTGCTTCAATCGCCAATAAACCTTGTGGCGCCGCGGCTCGCAAACTATCAAAAACGATCACTTTTGACATCGGGTATTCATTCGAAATCCTTTGCGCGGCAACAACGGCAGCATTGTAGTCAGAGCTTAATTTCCTCGATAGCGTAATACAAAGAACATCGCGGCCTTTCTGGTCAATAATTCTCTTAAAACACTCATAATATTGTCCGACATTGGGTGCAGCGGTCTTTACTTCCAATTTTTGAATGCGCATTTTCTGGTAAAGCTCACCCGGAAAGATATCAACACCGTCAAGGTATGCTTTCCCTGCAACGATTATGGTCAATGGAAGAGTTACCATGCCTAATTGAATGGCTATTTCTGGTGGCACCTGTGCGGCGCTACCTGTTACAACAACAGCAGCATTCTGAGTTTTCATGAGTTTTTATTTTTGAATAAAAGTGACATCTGCGGGCATTCCAGGCTTAAGTTTTAGATCAGCGTTAGGCACGTTCAACTTGATTGCATATACTGTTGTTTTACGTCCTTCCACCGTTTGGACATTACGCGGAGTAAACTCAGCCTGGTCCGAAATGTAAACCACTGTGCCACTGAACGTTTCTCCAGGGAAAGAATCCACCGTTATTGAGACCTGGTCACCAAGTTTTACCTTTCCGTACTCGGTTTCTGGGATGAACACGGTCAAATTTACTTCCTGTAACTGGCCAATGATTAATACAACACCTGTGGGCGCGAGCGTTTCGCCAACTTCTAGATTACTAGTCAGTACTGTACCATCCACCGGGGCAGTAACTATAGTTTTTTCCAGTTGAACATCCAGCGTAGCCAATGCAGCCTGAGCTTGCGATAATGCAGCTTCGGCTTGTGTCACACCTGACTTGGCAGCCTTAACCTGCAAAGACTGGTCACCGCTCATGAGCGAATTGTAATAATCCAGGGTCCGGTCAAAACGTTCTTGTGCTACTTGTACGCGGGCGCGACCTTCGAGCACATCTTTAGCAGCTTGAGTCGTTAATAAACGATTGTAGTTGGACTGAGAAGAGGTTAGTTCGGTTTCAGCTGCATCATATTGGTCTTGGGCAAAGTTTTGTAAATCTTCTTTATCCTGTGCGCTATTTGCCTGAGTAAGGACCTGATCTGCTATCAAAAAAGCAACTTGCGCTTCGGCAACGCGTTTTTCTGCATCTACGAATCCTTGAGAAGCGTTATCACTAAGGATTTTTTGGAGGTTTGCTTTTTCCTTTACAAGGTCAGCACTTGCAGTTTCCATTTCTGCTTTGGCAGATTTGATTTTTTCATCTTTATCGAAGTACCATGTTGGCAGCTCAAATTGAGTGGGCTGAGTAATTTTCCAACTACTCGTGCGGTTCTGTTGATCCTGCAAACGTGAAGCATTTAGGGCAAGTTCGTATTGCACTTTGGCCGTGTTTACAGCCGCTTCAGCTAACGTGATCGCAGCATTTGCCTGATCAAGCTGTGCTTTAAGCAAAGAATCATCCAGGCGGAACAATTCATCGCCTTTTTTTACTTGTGAACCTTCTTCAACACTGACCGATACGACCATACCACCTAATTGTGGGGCAATATTAACCTGGGCTACAGAAATTGTTCCCGAAGCATTTAGTTGAGCAGTACTTTGACCGTTCAGACTTTGACATCCCGTTAATCCGATGCTAAAGACGATAACGACCGATATTATTTTGGAAAGGTAATTTTTCATTTTAAACTCCTGACTGAGAAGTGGTTTTTTAATAGCGTCAAGTATTACAGGCGCTTATGGAACATTAAGACACTTGCAAAGAATACTACGATACTGAACACAGCCATTGGCCAGATCCATATCCATAAAGTAAAGAAATTTGCACCTTTAAGTATGATGCCACGGACAATCTCCAGGAAATAAGTCACTGGTAAAAAATAGCCGGCATAGTAAGCCAGCCATGGCATATTCTCACGCGGAAACAGCAGCCCAGCCAGTATAAAAGATGGCATCATGATAAACGAAGCCATGTACATGGCTTGCATCTGAGTTTTGGAAATGTTTGAAATGAGCACGCCCAATCCCAGCGACCCAAGCAGAAATATAAGGCTTAGTCCTGCCAGGAGTGCGATACTGCCGACAACATCCACCCCGAACCAGATAGCACCAACTGCCACAGTCATAACTACGTTTACAAAAGCAACTACAACGAAAGGTAAAATCTTACCTAACATTAATTCCCATGACCGGACAGGGGTCACGATAAGCTGTTCGAGGGTACCTTGCTCGCGTTCACGCACGATGGCGAATGCGGTCAATAGTAATGTCTGAATTTGGAGAATAATCGCGACCAAACCAGGAATCATGAAGTTCATCCGCTTCATATCTGGATTATACAAGTATCGTAAGCGTGCATCCACCGGAAGACTAAGTTGCATACCTGTGCCACTACGCTCCAGACGTTTGATTAGAATCTCCTGCGACATTGATTGGCTGATCGTTTCAGCAGCAAGTTGAGCGGTTTGCGCAATGGTGGGATTTGAGCCATCGATATAAAACTGAATGGTTCCAACCCCCCCCGTACTGATATCTCTTCCAAAACTTTCGGGGATGTAAAGACCAGCTTTAACTATACCTGCGTCCATCATCGCTAAAATCTCATTTTCACTCTGAGCTGCGTGTGTATACTTAAAAAACTCGCTGCTTGTCAATTTATCTACCAGGGTGCGGCTGGTATCCGTATGTGATAGGTCGACCACAGCCAGAGGAATATCTTTAACATCATTTGCAACTGCATATCCAAGTAGGAACAACATCATGACCGGCAAAACGATCACCAGAGCCAGGGTGCGAGGATCACGAATAATGTGTAACCATTCTTTTCGAACTATGGTCATCATGCGGCGAAAACTTTGTCTCATGTGAACCTCCTTAATCGATTTCTGCCCGCACATGCAGGCGATTTTCTTGATCTACCAACGAAACAAACACATCTTCCAATGAAGGCAAAATGCGCTCGATTCGATCTATAACAATCTCGTTATCCGTCAATATTTTTTCCAGAAAAACCTTTCCATTCTCATCGGTCATGAGAACATGTAAAATAACGCCATGCGCCACCACATCTTGTACGGTTGGCAAATCACGTAATATTTTTTCCGCACGACCTGGTTCATGGCAATCGACTTCAAATAAAATACCGCTCATTTCATCTTTCAGTGAATCTGGATCATTGAGCGCAATTAAGCGTGAACGATACATCATCCCAATTACATTACAAAACTCAGCTTCATCCATGTAATGAGTAGTTGCAAGCACACTTACTCCTCGGCCAGCCATTGTATAAATCATTTCCCAAAATTCGCGTCGTGATACCGGGTCGACTCCGGCTGTTGGTTCATCTAAAAAAATCATCGGCGGTTCATGTACAATTGCGCAAGCAAGGGCCAAACGCTGACGCCATGCACCCGAAAGGTTGCCAGTCAATTGTTTCTCGTGCCCTTGTAAACCAGCTATCTCAATTAACTCAGCTATTCGTGGTTTTACTTTCTCACGGGGGATTCCATATAAGTTTGCATAAAAATTTAGGTTTTCAGATACACTCAGGTCGTTATAAAGTGAAAATTTTTGCGACATGTAGCCGATTCTTTGCTTGACTTCTTCGGCTTGCTTGGACACATCAAATCCCAGGACACTTGCTGCCCCCGATGAGGGTGTCAGAATGCCACATAACATACGGATTGTGGTGGTTTTGCCCGCTCCGTTCGGACCGAGGAGCCCAAAAATTTCGCCCTTTGGAATATCGAAGCTAATTTGGTCTACAGCGATGAAGTCACCAAATTTTCGCGTTAGTTGAGTGGCTTGTACAGATTTTTCTGAGCTCATGCCTGCTTCTCCTGCTGTTCGACCAGGTAGATGAAAACATCTTCCATCAGGGTCCGTGCTTCACGCAGAATGCTGATCTGCGCGCCGGCTGTTTCCAAATTTGCCTTGATTCGCGCTTGCGCCTCAGCCGGGTCCGCCACGGAGAGACGCAGACGGTCGCCAACCGCGCGCCAGCCATACCCACCATCTGTATTATCAACCACCTGACGCAACGTTCCACGCGGCTTGGCTTTGATCTCTAGGATCCGGAAAGGCATTTGCCGCTCCAAATCCGCGGGTGCGCCCGTGGTGAGTATTCGCCCCTGATAAATGATGCTGACCATATTACAGCGTTCCGCCTCATCCATATAAGGTGTACTGACCAGAACGGTAACGCCTTGTTGAATAACCTTAGCCAGCAATTGCCATAACTCCCGTCTGGAAACCGGATCTACACCCGTGGTTGGTTCATCCAATAACAGGATTTCTGGTTCATGTACCAAAGCGCAAGCTAATGCCAGCTTTTTTCGCATCCCTCCTGAGAGATTCTCACTGCGCCGGGAAGTAAAATCCGTCAGGCGCGCAAACTCCAGTAATTCGTCAATGCGACTTTTTTGTTTCCCACGCGGAACGCCATTCATGTCTGCGAAGAAACGTAGGTTTTCCATCACACTCAAGTCGGGATACAAGCTAAAAGCCTGCGGCATATATCCTAATCTGGAGCGGACCTGTTCAGCTTGCTTATTCGCGTCATAACCCATTAATCGGGCAGAGCCCGATGTCGGATTCATGACAGTGGATAGGATGCGCAGCAGGGTTGTCTTGCCTGCACCATCTGGGCCAACCAGTCCGTACAGTTGTCCGGCCTCGACATGCAAGTCAACTGCATCGAGTGCAGGGAGGCTATCCTTGGTTTGACCAGGGTAACGCTTGGTAAGAAGAAGAGCTTCAACAGAAATTGTCATTGTAATATCCCAAAAAGACCAAAATATTAGATAAAATATTTAGCTCTGAAGTACGAGCGCAAACATGTCTTTTATGCCTTCGCCTAGACGTCGATATAGGCGAGGCTCCATTTCCATTACCAGGGCTTGATAGCGTTCGACTTGTTTAATGATTGATTGGTCCCTATCCAAATCTATCACATTCTCATTGGCTAACAGACCTAAAACAAATCCACCTAATAAAAGTAATCCTGAACGTGAAATTACACCTTTCAGTTCTAAAAATTGAGGCAGACGTTCGGCCAGGATATGGCGGCCGGTGCCCCTGCCGAGCCTGAGTATAAGAACCATCATGACCTCAAAGCAATAACGCAGGGTTTCCGGCGCTTCCGGCGGTACGCGGGCTAACATTTCTTCAGCCAGTATTGGATCCTGGAATTCTCCCGTTCGGATTCTCGCCAGGATACGTGACTTCGCACTGTCCCAATCGCCCAAATCGGCACCGTTCGCTAACTCTTCTATTCGGCGACGGGACAGCTCAGTGGGTACAAATACAACTTCAGAGCGTCCCACGGTTGGCTTTTCAGAACCAATACGATACTCAGAAGTGACATATCCCTTCTCTTCGAGCAAGCGCAGCATATCATAGGCAGTGAAGGGACTCACTCCAACCCGTTCTGCCAATAACGAGTAATGGATCGGCCCATTTAATTCTCGATAAAGATCGAGAAAACGATTGATAAAAATTTCCTGGCGTCGTGTGAGTTTCATTAATTTTCCAAAAAGACCAAAGAATTGATTTATTGTATTAGGGGTCTGCTGAGTTGTCAAGGATGAGGCGAAGAGATGAGCCGAAGAATTGAACGGAAATTAAAAGTTTGTACAATCTCAAATAGTTTGTATTTTATTGCTTGATTAATTCAGATAAATTAGATATAATATGTCCACTATAAAAAATATAGTAGGAGTGATAATGAAACCGAATTGCCCAATTGGTAAAGCTACACAATTTCTTGGATCCAAGTGGACGCTTGAATTGATCTATTACCTACAGGAACGCAGGCGGTTTTGTGAATTACAAGAAATTGTTGGTGGCGTGAATCCCACTACCCTTTCGCAAAGGCTTAAAACCTTGCAGGGAGAAGAAATTATTCAACGACAGGTCGTTCCAGATGCACAACTGCATGTGGAATATTTTCTCACAGACAAAGGTCAAGACTTGTTAGGTGTATTAACATCATTGGTTAATTGGGTATCCAATTGGTATCCCGAAGAGGTGTTGTGAAAATAACAAAACCAGCCCCTTTAACCATTTTTGGATTTAAAAATCTCGGCGGTTACTGTGACCCGCTTACTGGAGAGTGTTTTGCAAGTGAAGAAAAGGAGAATCTCATGACTACTGCAATTGACCCCGTATGCAAGATGGAAGTTGAAATCGATACTGCTCAGTATAAGAGTAAGCACGCAGGTCAAACCTACTACTTTTGCTCTGCTGGCTGTCAGCGTTCGTTTGAGAAGGACCCACATCTATATTTACCGGAAGATCATCATGGGCAAGATCACAACCATTAAGGGCACTAATAGTTTTAAACCGAGCCGCCCACTGTCACTTCAAAGCTGCCCTTCACTGAACACCCTTGGAGGGGTGAATGTGACATAGAATCAGTAACTTTTTAGGATCACCCTTACTTTCCGGGTTTCCTGGGTTGTAGCATGTTGCTGATCTTCATTGATTTTCGCGTCATGCAAGTTATTATTTTTGGGAGTAAAAGAATGAAAAAATTTAACCTTACAATTTATTCCGATTATGTCTGCCCCTGGTGCTACGTTGGCCAAGGTACGGTTACTAAGTTGACAGAAGAATATCCGGTAACTGTAGATTGGCGCCCATTTTATTTGCGCCCGGACACACCCCCGGAAGGCATGGATTTGCCAGAAAATGTCAGGGTGCATATGGAGCAGACCAATGCACATTTAAAACAGATGGCAAATGAAGCCGGGTTAGAGATGGTGTTTCCCAATCGTATTCCTAACACTCGTCTGGCACACGAATCCACAGAATATGCTCGCCTGCATGGAAAAGCTTTGGATTTTCACCGGGTGATTTTTGATAAGTTTTATGGACATGGTGAGGATATTGGTAAATGGGAAGTTCTCCGGGAAGCGGCTAATCAAGTCGGGTTGGATGCCAATGAAATGCAACAGAAAGTGGAAAGCGGCAAATTCACCGGCATTGTCCAGGAGCAGGTCAACGAAGCTTATCAAATCGGTGTTGATGGTGTGCCCACTTATGTGCTGAATGACCAGTATAAGATTGTCGGTGTTCAGTCGTATGAAGTTTTCCAGCGGGCATTGCAGCAGATCGAAATGGAAGAGAAAGGTTAATAACAGGTGGTCAATGTTCGCTAGTGGGGGTAAAACCGCCGGTTATAAAAAATATTAAAAGTTTAATTGTGGTTGAAAGGAATATAAAATGGAAATTGCTTTTTTAGTTGGTCGTATCGTTTTAGGAGTTTACTTCTTATTTAATGCGTTTAACCATTTTGCTCAGGCAAAAATGTTGGTTCCCTACGCCAAATCGCAAGGTGTGCCACTGGCAGATATTGCTGTCCCGGGAAGTGGAATTTTGCTCGTTTTGGGTGGGATTAGCTTTCTCACCGGTCTGTATCCTACCATTGGTGTAATTGCAGTTGTGCTGTTTCTCGTTCCCGTGGCTTTTATGATGCATCGCTTTTGGGGTGTAGATAAACAGACAATGATGATGCAAATGCCCAATTTCTTAAAGAATTTAGCGCTGGCAGCATCAGCACTTATGTTTCTGGCGATCCCACAACCATGGCTATTTAGCCTGTCATTTTAGATCTTTCGAGGAGATAATGCAATGAGTGAGAATATTAAATTACCTGGACGGGCAGGTTCCCGCCCACCAACAACCACCGGAATGCCACACATGCAGATTCGGTTTACTCCAGACCCTGAAGTCAAGGCGGAACTATTCCGGCGTGCATATTCTTTACCTGATGTTAGTAATGTATCAACCCGTATCTCCGTACCCGGAGCACGTGCGTTATGGCTTTCAGAAGATTTGCAGCTGGCACATGAGGAATTGATCCTCGTTGGGCGTGAATTTGCCCATATTCATCCGGATGGCAGTCTGCATGTCACCCTTTCGCCGGAGCGCGCAAAGGAAGCGATCGAAGCGCAATGGGCGGAATATCATCCTCTGGCGCATCAAATTGGCGTTGAGGGCATGGTGCTGCTTTACACTCCCCGTGATATGCAGGAGTTGGAAATAATCTTCCAATTAGTCGTTGATTCTTATAATTTTGTCACCGGACGGTCAATCCGACCAGACGAGATAGTGAAGTCGCCTCAGGAGATTAGCAAATGAATACCAGTCTTCAACCGGTAGCCATTTCCAACATTCGCATTCATCCGGATTCAAAACCGGGTTTCGTGCATCTGACGGTTGCCAACCTTGACCAACAAATTGCCTTTTATCAGAACACCATCGGTCTGCAGATTCACTGGCGGGAAGGAGATAGTGCCGGGTTAGGAACGGGCCTGGCAGACCTTTTGCGCCTGACCGAGGTGCGTGGCGCGCGCCGCTATCGCGGTACCAGTGGACTGTATCACATGGCCTTCTTGCTTCCTGACCGTCGGGAACTGGCTCGGGTAATCAGGCGCTTTTTCAATCAACGCTATACCAACTACCCTACGGATCATATTCTAACGAAAAGTGTTTACCTGGATGATCTTGAAGGTAATAATATCGAAATCTATACCGAGTCACCGGAAGACGGCACCTTTGGAGTTGAAAATGGCGATATCGTCGCTAAACGAGCGGATGGCTCGTTAAGTAATGGGCGTGAGCCGATGGATTTGGACGAGTTGTTTACACATCTATCAGGGGAAGACCTCCTCGACACCCCAATGCCTCTTGAGACAAAAATCGGACATGTCCATCTGTTTGTTGCGAATCTAAGCGCTACCAGATACTTTTACCATGAGCAGCTTGGCATGGATGATATGGGAGTGGCCCGAGCTTTCCGCATGGGTATGGTTTCAGCGGGAGGTTATCACCACCATGTTGGGTACAACACCTGGCAGGGCGAAGGTGCGCCGCCTTCGCCGCCCAACAGCCTGGGAATGCGCTACTTTACTTTCAACCTGCCCAATTCCACCGAACTGGAACGTATGGCAGAACACATGCTGCAGGTAGGCATTGCATTTGAACAACATGAGGAAGGCTTGTTTGTACGGGATCCCTCGCAAATTGGTTTATTGTTAACCGCCCATTGAGAAAGTAAGCGTACCGAGGTGGAAGATATTTTAGAAATTGGTTCACCTGCGCCCGATTTTATATTAGCCGCAAACACGGGCAAGGATTGTTATAGACCTATGAAATTGGTCTCACCCGTAGGTGTGAGATAATCTCTGGAAAGGCGTTCAGAAATGAAAGAACTACGGAAGTCTGATCTGGAAATCAAAGCACAGGGCGTGCTGGAGGTGATTCTAAACCAGAAAGTCTTGATTGTGTAACCCCAGTTCGGTTATACCGTAAATGTGTGGCTGAAAATTCTGACCTTCAAGGAGAAAAACTAACAAACCAACGCGGTAGGATGCACTTTTATACCCATGATGATACACTTAGCCAAATCAAGGCAATTAATTGCAGGTAGACGTTAAGGAGGAAGGTGTTTTTCCGGTTTCATTTAGATTACTAATCTAATGCAGCCCGAATTTCTTTACCCTAGAGGGGAATGTACAACAAATTGATATTGTTTCTGGTATTAGCCAACCTTTTCTCGCTCCGAGAGTGCCATCCATATCAAGATCAGTGTTGTGACTATACAATCCACCTGAATGATGTCTATTTTGATACTTTAAGAATCTAAAACTAGACGGGGAGACCTAATTTCAGACTTGTTATAACTAAACATGATATTTGTTCTATGAAAAATGTGATCTAAATCAAAAAACCTGCCAAAAACCTCCTGAGTTTCCCTTTTTAGTGCCCTGAACTAAGCTTATCAATCAGAGATTTGACTGATGGAGGAACAACTGGCTCCAACAAGAGCTCATTTTCATTAATGACTATCAAACCAGATCGGATTGGTCGCAAAATTTTCACAAATTGGTTTATACTAATGCCTGTCTGATGCTCTATATGCTTGCTTATTGCCAGCGCAGCTAAAACGATAGTAAGGTATGCTTCAATTGCATCACGCTTGTGGTGGTAAATTGGCCGAGCTTTCAGGTCAGACTTAGCCATACGAAACGTCTTTTCCACTTGAAAAAGTTGATGATAGCACGCAATTACTTCCTGATCGGCAATATCCAAATTGGTGACATATCCTTTAATTCCAGCTAAGGCGTATGCTTTTTCGATTAGCTTCTGATTAAGCTCTTTACTTTTCGCTTTTACGCTTAAAAACTTCATTCTATGGGTTGTAATCTGCCCATTTACAGCCTTTTTTGCCTTTATTATTTGTTTCTCAATGTTTTTGAGATCTAATGCTGCTCGTTTCTCCCGATATTGGTAGATGACCCGATAACCCTCATAGTGACTATTCACGATCTGTTGATCAATGAGTTCTCCGGTTCTTTGATACTCAGCGATTTCATAAGGAACCTTTTGTAATCGAGAACCAACAATGAAGGTATACCCTGATTCTTGTAAAGCCATCATGTTTGTTTTACTAAGCATGGCTGCATCCGCGACAATTGTTATTCTCTGTAGACCATATTGATCCTGAAATGCCTTTATTACAGGCAAAATGGTCTTTGTTTCTGCAACGTTTCCTTCAAAACTGTGTAGACCTAACGGAAATCCATTTTGATCTACAATCAGTCCAATTATTATCTGTGGTTCTAATCGCCATTCTTTGCTCAATCCAGATTTTCGGTAATTATCCTCCTTTTGGATCTCAAAGTACAACGTGGTGACATTATAAAGGACCAAACTCAACATTTCACCATTGATGTGATCATAACAAGCCTGACTGATGATTTTTCGGTATTCTTGATCCACAACCCTTGATAGACATCGAAATATTGTTGTTTTTTTGAAGAAATCAAATCCTATTTTTTTATATGCGTCTCGTAATAAATTCCATAACAATCCTGAGTAGGATTGCATAAGTCGCATGTGGTCGGATGTTGTTTTTTCTGGAAATAATTCAAGTTGATTTTCATGTAATATTTTTCGAGCTATTGCCACCAGAATTGTTAGTTCTTCTGGAGTTTGTGCACTGCCGATATGATTGATCTTGACTATCTGTCCTTTTTGTTTTCGTGCTATTTGAACTGCTGTTGATCCACTTGCTGTCTTTACTTTGCGAATGTATGCCATATACCTAATATTAGTTTATTCAGAAAAAATTCTCTCCCCGTTAGTGCCCTGAATTTTCATGTTTTACGCTCAAATTTTCACTTTTTGGTGTTTTGTGGGAAACTCAGGTTCTAATCTCTCATGAAGACTTCTATATCTTTGGCAGCATTCTTGCCGAAAACCGGCTGGCGCTGACGCATTTCAGCGGTAGAGTGGCTTTCGCAGATCGCGGCTGAATCTTTGCAATGGATATCCAAATTTCCTCTATTGTCGGTATATGGCATCTTTATTGATTAATGCTCGATTGGTAGATTCTTGGGACGGGCTGAATGTACCGAATTCGTATTTAAAAGGTGCTTTACGTAACGGTCTTCCCACCAGCGCATATATCTCGCACCAGGCGTACTTTAGCCCCAGTCTCACAAGACCCTCTTTCCCTACTCGCCGCATCGAAACCGGGATACGGGTACCGGTTAATATTCCAAACTTTCCATACCGTTTTGCACGGCGAGCATAGTCAATATCTTCGCTGAGTGCAAGCGATTCATCGAACCCCCCCATTTTTTCGTGGGCGCCGCGCTTTGATAAAATGCAAAAGCCGGGGGCGTGCGGGGAAACCGGTTGGATGATCCGGAAATACAGGTTTGTACCCACGCAAATCATTCGATCCAGAGGGTTTTCATCTAATGCTGCAATGAAGCATGTGGCGACATCATATTCTTTACGTTCAAATTCTTCCAAAACACGTGCAATGAAATCGGACGGCGGCAGCACATCGGCATCAAGGAAGAGTAGGAGATTCCCCCCAGCTGCATGAGCTCCCGCGTTGCGCCCAATTGCTGGCATTCCACCGCGTACTACTCGCGCGCCACGTGTTCGCGCCAGTTCTGCTGTGCCGTCCGTCGAACCAGCATCCGCTACGATGACTTCATCTGGAAGACGGATTTGCACGTCCAGGGCATCAAACAATCCGGGTAGATACGCGATTTCATTTAACGTAGGAATGATGACGGTTAAGCATGGTTTATTTCGACCTTGCAGCGACGTTTTATGCGAATATTTATTTGTTTTCATATACCGGTATCCTTTAAATTATTTTTCAGTCATGCCCAGTTGATCCGCGATAGCACGCGCGATCAGGTGCGAAGCATTGGGTTTGGCCAGGCGGCAGCTGTTGGCAGCAACCTTTTCACGCTCACTGGGATGATCGATCCAGTTACGCAATACTTCTATGATGCGATTGGGCTCTGGTGCCCAGACGCCTGCGCCCTGGTTGACCACGTACGAAACGTTACCGTCTTCCTGACCTGGCATGCGACTGTTAAGAATCATCGGCAGGCCGGTGATAAAGGCTTCGCTGATGGTGCCAGGTCCGGCTTTGGTCAATAAAATATCCGCACAGCGCATGAAATCGGGCATCTCGCGTACAAACCCATAGATGAAGGTAGGCATTGACCATTCTTCAGCTTCAAGTTGCGCTTTGAGCTTATGGTTGCGACCGGTCACCACCACCAGGGCCGTGTTGAGGTGTGCATCGGAGATAGCTCGCGCCACTTTGGTGAGAGGCCCCATCCCATCACCACCGCCAATGAGTAAGATCACTGGCAGGTCTTGAGGCCACCCCAGTCGTGTGCGGATCGGGCGCCGGTCCCCTACCGGTAGGCAAAAACGCTGAGCAACTGGCAGACCAACCACTTGAATCTGATCGGGTCGGATCCCATAAGACAACCCGCGCTGGCGGGCAATTTCGGTGGGTACCAGAACTAGCTCAGACCTGCGGTTATACCACCAGGCATGGGTTGAAACCAGATCGGTAACCACGGTAATAAAAGGAGGTGAACCGGGCCGTAAAGCGCGGCTGACCGGGATCACCGGGACCGGATGTACCATCACCAGTAGATCATATGGGTGTTCGTTGAGCAGCTTGAAAGCCGCGCGCCGGATATAAGGCCACATCACGTTATAAAAAATACGTGTACGTCGCTGCCCATCGCTCAGCTTATAGCCGAATTTCCACATATCAGGCACCTTGGCCATCGGGGGATACAGTTCAGGCGCCAGATCGAATGGTGCTGGCGCATATTCTTTGAAGAAATCGACCATTTCCGTTGAAATGCGATCTGGGAAGTCCAGGTTGATCGCTTCAATGATCGCTTCTGCTGCGCTGCGATGGCCTCCGCCAGTATCGGAAAACAAGAAAAGCACATGCGGTTGCTTAAGTTCCGTTTGAGTCATTAATCCCTTTCGGAAAGACAATTTCTACGATTAACATTTTTCAGCATATGTTCAGGGAACGATGGCAAAAAATATTTTTAACGACACCTCATGAATATCATCTAAACTTAAGAATCTTTGATTTCTAAAAGTGTTTCTAATTTGACAACTTTCTTGACAATTTCCTTGTATCGTTTATAAAAACCTTTATCCGCATAATATCCTATCAACGGAAAGACCTTTTCTTTTTTTTGTGTATGGAATGCTCGTAGAACTGCTTTAAAGAATTTGATTAAACTACCTGTTGATTTACTTCCCTTATGGATGATGAAAACAGTGAATTCATCATTTACAATCAGAGGTTTGTAGTCTTTTATCAAATTTAGCCATAAGCCATATTCGACAACATCATTTTGGCTCTCGTTAAAACCCCCGTACATTTGAACTGCCTCTCTTTTCATAAAGGTGTTTTCATGGGAGATAATATTCATTACAGATATGGCTATTTCTAGATTAGCTCGCAAGAGATAAGTCTGGGGAACAGAAATTCTCTTTCCGCTCACTTCAACTAAAAAATTGCCGGTCAGCCATACAAGATTGTGGTTTTCCACAAATCTAGACGCTACTTTTTCCAACGATTCATTGTTCAGGTAGTAATCATCTGAATGAAGATAGTGGATAAGATCTCCAGTTGCTTCTTTGGTTGCAACGTTCAATGCATTCCCCACGCCCTTCGGCTCAGATTGGATAAACTTGATGTTGTACTTATCCTGATTTCTCTCAATATACTTTTGAATAATCACTAAAGTGTTATCAGTCGAATAAGAATCATTAATAATATGCTCGATATTCTGATAGGTCTGCTTTTCGATGCTTTCCAACGCTCGCTTCAAATATTTTTCGCTGTTGTAGGTGCATGTAACAATACTAATTATTGGATTTTTATTATTTTTCATTGGATCTCGAACCTCAAACTTTATATCTTTAAAATAATTGCCTAAATAGGTGTTTTTCAGTTGAATACCCTTTCAACCAACCAGGTTTGTTGAGAAAACAGAAGACTATGCGATCAACAACCTGCTGATACGGGTCTCCGACAGCCTTTACCCGTATCAGAAAATAAGAAAAGAACTTGTGATTGCTAAAGTTCTGCTTGAAGCATTGATCCCTTTCGGAATGAAGAATTTCTTAATTTTTGTATTTCTCGACATTTGTTTCAAGAAACGATGGCTGCGCTTGGTATTTATCAACGTAACCCGTTCCTTTACTTAGAGGCCAGCACCAGCGGGGACGTAAGAGCTTCTTGATTTCGGAGAGGTGTTCTTCAGCAGCACGTTCACCGGCAGCAACCAACTCTTCCACCCGGTTGTATCCGATGACCGAATTCACGTTCTTGGGTAGTTCGGGGCAAATGAGCACGTCTGGTGGAAACTGACGCAATTTATTCTCCTGCTCCACAATGCGTAAGGCGTAAATGGAATCATCCAAAACCCTGAGGGTATTGGCAATGCCGTCTGGAATCCAGCGATGGTTACCGATCCATTGGCCAATCCCTTCATTATTCGTCAAACCGATGTCGACCGCAATGACTACTTCCGATCCCATTCTTTTGGCTAAATCGACGGGCATATTGTTAAGTAACCCGCCATCTACGAGCTTCCGGTCGTTTATTTCAATTGGCGTAAATATTCCAGGGATGGAAACTGTGGCGCGTAAAGCCAATGCCACCGATCCTTCCTTGAACACAACTTCCTGGTGGGATTTCAAATCAACGGCAACCACAGCCAGCGGTAGGGATAATTCAGAGAAAGTCTTTTCTCCAAACACTCGCTTGAAGTATGCAAGGACCCTTTGACCGCGAATAAAACCACCATTCGGCATACCGGGGTCAGCCATACGCAGCATGCCATGTTTACTGGTTACATTCAGGGTTTCCTGTTCAAGGTCATGCGAACTCATTCCCGAAGCAAAACCGGCAGCGATGACTCCGCCCATACTTGTCCCTGCCAAATAATCCACCGGAATCCCTTCGCGTTCCAATACACGTAGTACGCCGATATGAGCCAGCCCACGCGCACCACCGCCACTTAAAACCACCCCAATCAATGGTCTACGAGCCAACATGATGCTCCGAGATTTGTTCTGTATAAATCTTGATCGCTTCTTGGAGATTCTCTCGTTGAAAATCCGGCCAGAGAACAGGTGTGCTCCAGAAAACTGCGTGGGCAGCACGCCAGAGCAAAAAATTACTTAACCGCCATTCACCGCTCGTCCTCACGATCATATCGACATCAAGCAAATCCGGACAATACAGATAATGAGAAAAGGTCGTTTCGTCAATTTCAGAAACATCTAGATTGCCTTTTTGGTGCTCCATAATGATTGCTTTCATAGCATCAACAATTTCTGCGCGCCCGCCATAATTGAATGCCAGATTCAAGATAAGTCGAGAATTGTCTTTTGTATGTGATGCGGCTTTGTCCAAGACCTCTACCAATGAGGTTGGAAGCCCTTCCCTGCGCCCCATGAGCTGCAAGCGAACGCCATTGCGCTGTAAGTCGGGCGTTTCGTGCAAAGTGTATTCCTCGGCTAATCGCATCAGGAATTCAACTTCTTCGAGAGGGCGGCACCAGTTTTCGGTAGAGAAGGTATACAGTGTCAAAACCTGAATTCCAAGTTCGGCACAAGCTTCAATGGTACGCTTGACTGCCTGCACACCAGCTTGATGCCCGGCCACCCGAGGAAGAGTGCGATGCTGCGCCCAGCGGCCATTACCATCCATGATGATTGCCAGGTGACGCGGAATGATCCTTTGGCTATGATCCTCTGCCATTCGAATCCTTTTGAGGTCGATCCTTCAGGTAATGCTCTTGCCAGATTGGCTCGGATAAATTGTCATAGAGCTCGCCATAGCGTACCAAACCACTTCCGTAATCCGGGTCAAGTAGCGCTGCGTGGGCACTTTCATCAATGGGCTCTGGCTCATGCTTGGCGATCAACTGGTTTAAGATGCCATGATGATCTCGATTCAAACACGGCGCCAGCCAGTTGCCTTTGCTTTGCATATAACTTTCCTGCCAACCGCGTATGTCTGCAAAAAAAGGATTTGTCCAGATATCGTTTAACGTACTGCCTTTTGCATAAATGTCATTGACATTGACAGGTGAATAAGGCACAAAAACACAGGGTGAAACATGGCCATTCCAGTCAATATACATATATCCTCCGCCACGTGCACGACCAGCAGCAATACACCCATTGGAGACTGTGCCATGATTCCAAAAATCTGCCAGGAAAATTTTGCGTGACCTGACGATCTCCCATGAACGCTTCCACATCCAAAGTCGTTGTTCCGGGGTTGGCATCAGATCCAGGGTATACGAACGACCGATGGGCATGTATTGGAAGATCCACCCATAAAAAGCGCCCTGTTGTTCGAAAAAATAGTCAATGAACTTGTCTGAGAGTATTTCCTCGGCATTATTTCTTGTGGCTGTTAAGGAGATGCCAAAAAATACGCCGGCCCTGCGTAATCGTTCCATGGCCGCCAGAATCTTGTCAAAAACGCCCGCACCGCGCCGTTCATCGGTTCGCTCTCTCCAACCCTCAACCGAAATAGCTGGGGTCACATTCCCCAATGCCGCCATTCGTTGGGTAGTTTTCTCATCGATCAAGGTGCCATTTGTGTAGAACATGAAGAATACATCTGGATGCTTTTCTGCTGCATCCAACAACCCTTTTCCTTCGGATCGGTATGCCAGCGGTTCCCCGCCGCTGATCACTAAGAACCGTACGCCCCAGAGCGTTTTCGCTTCTGTGATAATCTGGTCAAAGGTAGACCAATCCAACTTTTCTGCCGTTGGTCCAGCACTTGCATAACAACCTGTGCATTGCAAATTGCAAGTCTTCCCAGGACTAATGGTCAACGTACTTGGAGGATTCATCCCAAATTGTTTCGAAAAGCGAGTGATCGCTGATCGTTCCCCACCCTGAACCAGGGCTCCATGGATCAGGTTATGGGAGATGTTGCGCAATGTGGCGTCGGACAATTTTCGAGCGAGTATATGGTCGAAAGTTTTCAAGAAAGCCTGCCCAAATTCTGCCTGGTCGGTCAGAACACCGGGGGGTAAAGATGACATTAGTGGATAGTCAGGTCGTATTTTGGCAGAAGCATAATTTCCAATCTTTATTACACCTTCACGCAATCGCGCCGATTTTGAAAGCAGTGGTGATGTCCGTATAATGCACTCCAATCCCAAATTGAAAGCTGCATTTTTCAACGTATCATTCTTGAAGTGATTCGTGCTCATACTGTTCCTCCTGAAATACACTGCTCATTTATTCTTCTTCTGCCAATCCTGATACCATACCAGTACTAGTGCCAGCCCACAGACTAATAGTAGAAAGCCATTTTGGACAGAATAGGGGCATTGGGATTCATAATATTAACCTGATAAGTGTCGAAAGCTCCTCAGCCAAGAAAAGGGTAGTTATTATCATTGGTGGGTAGTTATTAAACGGCTTGGGGTTTCAGCTTAGGCCGATAGTAGGCAGATTCCTGTAAAAATATTTTTTTATACAATTTGGCAGAAACCTCCTTTTTAGGTTATTGATCTTCTGCGTATAAAGCAACGCCAATCGTTCCCGGCCCCACATGAATACCGATGACCGGGCTAAGTTCCATTGTGAATACATCTTCGCAATGAAGACGGTGAGTAATTTGCTCGCGAAATTCTTGGGCGATCTCTGGAGCGTTGGCATGGATGACACTGAGATGGAGGGGATGCCCATTGGCTTTCTCTTCCGCCAGAGCCGTCAATCGTTGTAAAGCCTTGCCTTTGGTTCGCGCACGCTCCAGGGCATCAAGTTTCCCAGCCAGGTCAAAGTATAGGATAGGCTTGATGTTGAGCACCGTGCCCAAATAGCGGGAAGCACCGCCTATTCGCCCGCCGCGATGCAAATATTCCAATGTATCTACTGCAAAAAACAAATGCATGCGCTGAACAACCTCATCTGCCGCCTGACGCACTTCCTGAAGTGATTTTCCTTGTGCTGCCGCCCGGGCTGCTGCCATTACAACTAACCCTTGCCCGGCCGACGTGACGCGAGTATCTACAATCTCAACCGGCACGCGGGAAAACTGGCGCGCAGCAGCCTGAGCCGATGCCACTGTGCCACTGATGCCAGAGGAAATCAGCGGTACGACTATGCCATCCGCTTGATTGGCCAGGCTTTCGAAAGCCTGAAGAAAATCCTGGATAGAAGGTTGGGAAGTTGTGGGAAGAGTTTTGCTGTGAGACAATCGCGTATAGAACTCGTTAGGTGTGAGATCTACCCCGTCGAGAAAAGTATCGTTTCCCCAATGGATCTTGAGGGGAATCACCCGGACGTTATTTTTCTCAACCCATTCCACGGGTAGATTTGCAGTACTGTCTGTCAAAATCGCGATCTTGGTCATTGAATCTCCTATTCGAAAATAACGAAAATATTAGTTAAAAAAAATTAACTAGAAAGGATTTGGACTACTTCCCGTGTGAACTCACTCAACCGTTGACGGCTCTCTTCACTCAATTGCGAGAGTGCATCTTCGTACTTATTGAATTGAGCAAGCAGAATAGTTGAATAATGGCGATTGGCGCGCTCCATTACAGAGAGGAGCATTGCGATTCCACTCATCACACTTAAGCCGATTTTCTGAGGCAATCCGATCTGATGAAGACGTTCCAACAACGCACGAATTTCAGGTGCATCCTGGATCATCGTCAACAATAGGATTACGGCAGTGATCAGTTCTGTAACAAAAATGAGTGGGGAACGCCTCTCCGGAATACGGGTCAGAAGATTGGAGAGCAACTCTTCGTAACCACCAGCTTTTCCTTCTCGTAACTGTTGCAGGATTTGTTCTTTGACAACCTGCCAATCTTCTATATCAGCAGGATTGCCAGCCAATTCGTTGATCAAATGGTTGGCTTCCTGGGTCGGAAAAAAGAGGACAGCTGAACGACCTGGGCCGTGTTGATCCGGGTTCGCCTGATACTCGGCCCGTATAAGCCCCTTTTCTTCCAGCAGGCGCAACATCTCATATGCTGTTACTTTTCCGATGCCCAGGCGTTCGGCAACCGTCACGTAATGCACTGAATGCTCCATTTCCCAATAGATGTCCAGGAACTGGCTTAAAAATTGTAGTTGGCGGTGAGTAAGTGTCTTTTTCATAATATTCCGAAAATAACTAATTTATTGTATCTTACTTATTTGAATCTTGTCAAGACACAGAACAGGACAGACACAGAACAGGACACAGAACAGGAGACACAGAACAGGAGGGGGTGTTGAAAAACAAAATTAAAAATGGAGATTAATTGACAAAATGCGCAAATTTTGATTCAATAAAGATACCTACCAAAGAGTAAGGAAGAAAAAATGGAAACACCTCGATATCAAAAAACAGACAAACAATCCTTTTTTGGAGAATATCTTTATGACCAAATTGTACCCAAAGATCACTTTCTAAGGAAATTGCGCGAACTGATCGATTGGGACT
>JACDJA010000588.1_pt1 | contig 40015 bp, 38 predicted proteins | sample 7449241 | NCBI WGS metagenome assembly JACDJA01 (sample SAMN14253289, study PRJNA609438) | sludge metagenome | isolation source: initial anaerobic sludge | collected 2018-12-20 | reverse complement strand
GAACGGGTTGAAGAACTGTTGCTAAGCCGCCAGCTGCTTGAAGAGGGCGAAAGTCTCTACTCCGCAGCCAACCTCAGTCTGCTGCACCATGTTCATTCAGCGCTTCGCGCTCACCACCTCTTTCAGAAGGATGTGGATTACATCGTTCAGGGCGGTCAGGTTGTTATTGTTGACGAGCACACAGGCCGCACCATGCCGGGCCGGCGTTGGAGCGAGGGCCTGCATCAGGCAATAGAAGCCAAAGAAGGCCTGAAGATCCAGGCCGAAAGCCAGACTCTGGCTTCAACCACGTTCCAGAATTATTTCCGCCTTTACGACAAACTTGCCGGCATGACCGGTACGGCGGATACAGAAGCTTTCGAGTTTCGCCAGATTTACGGCCTGGATGTGGTGGTCATACCCCCCAACAAACCGATCCAGCGCATTGACTACAACGATCTCGTTTACCTGACGCAGGAAGAGAAATTCCACGCCATTATTGATGAAATCAAGGATGTGACAGGCGAAGGGCGGCCCATTCTGGTGGGTACGGCTTCCATCGAAGCCTCGGAATTGCTTTCCATGCTGCTGAAAAAAGCCCGCATCGAGCACAAGATTCTGAACGCCAAGCAGCACGAATCGGAAGCCCAGATTATTGCCCAGGCCGGTCGCCCCGGTGCGGTCACCATCGCCACCAATATGGCTGGCCGGGGTACGGATATCGTACTGGGTGGTAACTGGGAGCACGAAGCTGCTGCCCTGGACAACCCCACAGAGGAAGAAATCGCGCGCCTGAAGGCAGAGTGGACAGAACGCCACAATCAGGTTCTGGAAGCCGGCGGCCTGCATATTGTGGGTACCGAGCGCCATGAGTCCCGACGTATAGACAACCAGTTGCGCGGTCGTGCGGGCCGTCAGGGGGATCCGGGCTCTTCCCGTTTCTTCCTGTCTCTGGAAGATAACCTGATGCGTATCTTCGCGCCGGATCGGGTCAAGAGCCTGATGCAGGCCATGGGCATGAAGAAAGGTGAAGCCATTGAACACCGGATGGTCACCAACGCCATTGAAAAGTCCCAGCGCAAGGTCGAAGGGCGTAACTTCGACATGCGTAAAACACTGCTTGAGTACGACGACGTAGCCAACGATCAGCGTACGGTTATCTACGATCAGCGTAACGAAGTGATGTCTTCCGATGATATCTCCGAGATGGTCGATACCATTCGTGCAGACGTTGTTGATGCGCTGATCAGCGAGCATATTCCGCCCCAGAGCATGCCGGAGCAGTGGGATGTGGCTGGTCTGGAATCGCAGCTGCAGTCAGAGATGGCCATCGATCTGCCGGTTCAGACCTGGCTGGAAGAGGACAAGAAGCTTTACGAAGAGAACTTGCGCCAGAAAATTCTGGACGAAATCGTGGCCGCGTACCGGGCCAAGGAAGAAATTGCCGGCTCCGAGTCCATGCGCAAATTTGAGAAGCAGGTGTTCCTGCAGGTACTCGATACCCTCTGGAAAGAGCACCTCTCCAACATGGATCACCTGCGCCGTGGTATCCATCTGCGTGGCTATGCCCAGAAGAACCCCAAGCAGGAATACAAGCGTGAAGCGTTTAACCTGTTTGAGACCATGCTGGAAACCATGAAGCGTGATGTCACCAGAGTACTTTGTCACGTTCGGGTCCAGAGCCGGGAAGAGATGGACGAAATTGAGCGCCGGCGCAAGGAAGAACTGGAACAGGAACTTGCCAGGGCGCGCCTGCGTCATGACGAAACCAGTGCAACAGCACAGAGCGAAGGCGAGCGAAAAAATGAGGGTCAGGCGGCTGTGCCCGAAACCTTTGTGCGCCAGGAGCGCAAGGTGGGCCGTAACGAGCCCTGCCCATGCGGATCCGGCAAAAAGTACAAGCAGTGCTGCGGTAAGGTGAGTTGATCCGCACCCGCACTGACAGTAAGTTAAGTACGGAACCCGCAATCGACCAGTTGACTGGCAGACTGCGGGTTTTTCGTTTACAGGCATGTTTGTTTCAGAATCAGAAGGAGTGGCAGGATGGCGGTCGGACCAGGAACCTTACCCGAATTTTTCCCGGTAGCGGGTGTCAGGCTGGGTGTTGCCAGCGCCGGAATAAAAAAGCCCGGTCGCAGGGATCTGGTAGTGTTTGAGCTGGCACCGGGTAGCCGGGTTGCCGGCCTGTTTACCCGCAACCGGTTTTGCGCGGCGCCGGTTACCCTGAGCCGCCAGCATCTGGCGGAGAAAGCGCCGCGCTATCTTCTGATTAACACAGGCAATGCCAATGCCGGCACCGGCCGGCGTGGCATGGATGATGCGATAGCCTGCTGTGAGGCTTTAGCAAAGCAGGCCGGTGTCAGTACCGCTGAAGTGCTGCCGTTTTCCACCGGTGTGATTGGTGAGCCTTTGCCGGTTCAGAAAATTGTGAACGCCTTGCCAGATGCCCTGGCCAACACGGCAGACAATCACTGGGCAGAAGCGGCGAGCGGTATCATGACCACAGATACACGGCCCAAGGGCGCGTCAAGGCAGATTGACCTGGGCGGCCACACAATCGCCATTTCCGGCATCAGCAAGGGGGCCGGAATGATTCGCCCCAACATGGCCACCATGCTGGGCTTTATTGCCACCGATGCCCGTATTGCGCCCGATGCATTGCAGGTCCTGGCATCGGAGCTGGGGGAGCAATCCTTCAACCGGATTACCATTGATGGCGATACCTCCACCAACGACGCCTGCATGCTCATTGCCAGCGGCCAGTATAGCGGGCCGGAGATTACCCTCGACAGCCCGCATCTGCCGCCGCTTCAGGAGGCATTAAAAGAAATCTATATGGATCTTGCGCATGCCATAGTGCGCGACGGTGAAGGTGCAACCAAGTTTGTCACCATTCGGGTGACGGGCGCCAGGACCCGGCAGGAGGCTCTGGATGTGGCTTACACTGTGGCGCATTCGCCTTTGGTAAAAACCGCCCTGTTTGCATCAGACCCCAACTGGGGGCGTATTCTGGCGGCGGTTGGCCGCGCCGGTATTGAGGATCTGGACGTTAATGTTCTGGAAATCCACCTCGGAGACGTATGTCTCGTGCGGGACGGTGGCCGTGCTGAGGATTATTCCGAGGAGCGGGGGCAAGCGGTCATGGACCAGGAAGAAATAACCATCGCCATTGATCTCAAACGGGGTGAGGTGAGTGAAACGGTCTGGACCTGCGATTTCTCCCACGACTATGTCAGCATCAACGCAGACTATCGCAGCTGAGAATGACCGCAGTGGAGTCGGATATGCGGGAGATCCATGTCGCCGTCGGGGTAATCATTCGCGATGGGCGCGTACTTATTGCCCGCCGCCCGGAACATGCCCATCAGGGTGGTTTGCTGGAGTTTCCGGGCGGCAAAGTTGAACCGGAGGAAACGGTGCAGGCTGCCCTGGCCCGTGAAATTGCCGAAGAGACCGGCCTGGAAATACCGCTGGGTAGCCTGCGTCCTGTGATTGGTATCCGCCATGACTATGGCGACAAGCGGGTGTTTCTCGATGTCTGGAAAACCGACCAGGCGCAGGGTGAAGCCCTTGGCCGTGAAGGGCAGCCCGTCCACTGGGTGAGCCCTGACAGCCTGCGGGATGAGGATTTCCCGGCGGCTAACCGGCCAATTATCCGGGCGCTGCAACTGCCCTCGTTATTGGCGATAACCGGCCATGTTGGCTCCGGTGCCAGGGGCCTCCAGCAAATGCAAGGCGCCATTGCCGGCTTGTCGAAAACCCGGGGCTCCGGTTTGGTTGTGCTGCGTGCGCCTGACAGGAGTGCAGGCGACTATGCCACCCTTGCAGAATCCGCATTGGATGCCTGCGAGTCAGCCGGTTTCGGTCTTGTTGTCCATGGCTCACCCACAACGTTTGATGACAGTCCCGACGCCGCCGGGTTGCACCTGCCCTGGCGTGAAGCCCGCAGGCTTGAGGCGAGGCCGGTGCCGGATGGAGTCTGGCTTGGAGTTTCATGCCACGATGCCGGTGAAATCGAACATGCCGCATGTATTGGGGCGGATTACGTGACGCTGGGCCCGGTAAAGCCGACAGCCACGCACCCCGGGAGGGCGGCGCTGGGATGGGCGGAATTCCGTGAGCTGGTTTCTGGTGCGCGGGTACCGGTTTTCGGGCTGGGCGGGCTGGCGCCGGCTGATCTTGCGGAAGCGCAGGAGGCAGGCGGCCAGGGCGTTGCCGGCATTCGCTACTGGTGGCCCGGCGGCTGATTACGAGCCTCCGCCGGAGGGCCAAATTTGTTATGATTATAACCAGAGCCTGATGCAGCCCATTGTTCATTTCGCCATTGACTTCAACCAGGTCCAGAATCGGAACCCCAGGAGATACCGTGAGCAAACTGACCCACTTAGACGACAAGGGTGAAGCCCGCATGGTGGATGTTACGGAAAAAGCCGTAACCGAACGTGAGGCCCGTGCCGAAGCCACGATATATATGGCGAGCGAAACCCTGAGAATGATCATCGACGGGGAGCATCCGAAAGGCGACGTGCTGGCAGTCGCCCGTATTGCCGGCATCATGGCGGCAAAAAGAACCCATGACCTGATTCCACTGTGTCATGCACTGAACCTCACCTCCGTGAAGGTGGAGCTGACACCCGGCGCTGATGGTGCGTCGGTGCATATTTTGACCCGTTGCAAACTGGCGGGCCAGACGGGGGTCGAAATGGAAGCCTTGACTGCTGCCAGCATTGCGGCGCTTACCCTCTACGATATGTGCAAGGCGGTTGATAAGGGAATGGAAATAGGTGCGGTGAGACTGCTGGAGAAAAAAGGCGGGCGCAGCGGCCACTGGGTTGCCAACGCTCAATGAAGTCTGATCTGTAAGGCGTTATGGTTCTTAGCCCGGCATTACGCCTGTCATCGGCCCATGGTAGAATGCGCCCCCCGATTTACTGAACCACGAGGAAAGACTGTGGCTGTTCGTTACATCCAGACCTGCCGGTTGCCGACCCCGTTCGGGGTGTTCGATTTGCATGGCTTTGAAGAACCGGACACAGGGAAGGAGCATATAGCTTTGACTCTGGGAGCGCTGGAGAGTGAGGAACCCATGCTGGCCCGTACGCACTCGGAGTGCCTTACCGGTGATGCCCTTTACAGCATGCGTTGCGACTGCGGCTATCAGCTTGAGGAAGCCTTGCGCAGTATCGCCCGTGAAGGCCGTGGGATCCTTATGTATCTGCGGCAGGAAGGCCGGGGTATCGGTCTGCTCAACAAGATCCGCGCCTACCACCTGCAGGATCAGGGCGCTGATACGGTTGAAGCCAACGAGCGCCTCGGGTTTGCAGCGGATCTGCGCGACTACAGCATGTGCAAGGATATGCTGGAGCATCTGGGCATCAAAAGCCTGCGCCTGATGACCAACAACCCACGCAAGGTGAAGGCTCTGGCTTCCTATGGCATTGATGTTACGGAGCGAGTACCCCTGCATGTGGGGCGTAACCCGCACAACGAGCATTATCTGAATACCAAGCAGAGCAAACTCGGGCACTGGCTGGAAACCCACCAGGACGACGACCCGCAGCCATAGCTGGTTAAACAATGCCAAAAGCCCGCCTGAGCGGGCTTTTGGCATTAAAGCAGGGCATGGATTGCCCCGCCGGCTTATTTCACTACTTTAAGCCGTTGGTGCTGCAGGCGCTCCATGCGGGCATTGATGGCCGAGAATATGCCGCCTGCATCCAGCCCACAGGCTTGCAGCAGTTCTCCGTGCTTACCGTGGTCTATGAAGGTATCCGGTAATCCGAGCTGCAGTACCGGCATGGAGGCTTCCTGCCGGTTGAGAAATTCCGTAACAGCACTACCCGCGCCGCCGGCAATCGCATTCTCTTCCAGCGTCACCAGCAACTCGTGCTGCTCCGCCAGGGCCAGAATCAGGGCCTCATCCAGCGGTTTTACAAAGCGCATGTCTGCAACGGTTGCCCCCAGTTTTTCTGCAGCGTCCAGTGCCGGGGCAAGCAGGGTACCAAAATTGAGAATGGCAATACGCCTGCCTTCACGAACGATACGCCCCTTGCCTATTTCAAGAGCGGTAAGTTCTTTTCGGATCGTCGCTCCTGGCCCGGTGCCGCGTGGGTAACGCACAGCAGCGGGACCGTTAAACAGCATGCCGGTATGCAGCAGCTGACGGGTTTCATTTTCGTCTGACGGTGTCATCACGATCATGTTCGGGATGCACCGCAGGTAGCTGATATCAAAAGCACCGGCATGAGTCGGGCCGTCTTCACCCACCAGGCCGGCACGGTCGATGGCAAAGAGTACATCCAGATTCTGGATAGCGACATCGTGTATGAGCTGATCATAAGCCCGTTGTAAAAACGTGGAGTAAATGGCAACCACTGGCTTTGCGCCATCACAGGCCATGCCTGCCGCAAGTGTAACCGCGTGCTGTTCGGCAATCGCAACGTCAAAATAACGCTCCGGAAAGCGTCGAGAGAACGCCAGCAGGTCTGAGCCTTCGCACATGGCAGGGGTAATGCCGTTTACCCGTTCATCCAGCTCGGCAGCATCACACAGCCACTGGCCAAACACGTTGGCGTACTTGGGCTTGTCAGGAGCGGGCTTCACCGGCTCTGGTTTGCTGGGTGGCACAGGCTCGATCTTGTTGATGGCGTGGTAACCGATGGGGTCGGCTTCCGCCGGGGCAAAGCCCTTACCCTTGGTGGTTACCACGTGGAGAAACTGTGGTCCCTCCAGCTCACGGATATTTTCCAGGGTTTCAACCAGTAAGGGCAGGTCGTGCCCGTCTATGGGGCCAATGTAGTTGAAGCCAAGTTCCTCGAACAGGGTTCCCGGCGCAATCATGCCCTTGAAGTGTTCTTCGGTTTTCTTCGCCAGAGCCATCAGGTGCGGCGCACCCTGCAGGACCTTCTTGCTGCTGTCGCGCACCTGGTTGTAGGTGCGGCTTGAAAGCAGCTTGGCGAAATAGTTGGACAGACCACCAACATTGTGGGAAATCGACATGTCGTTGTCGTTCAGGATCACCAGCATGTCGGCGTGCAGGTGGCCAGCATGGTTCAGCGCCTCGAAGGCCATGCCTGCGGTCATGGCACCATCGCCGATAACAGCAATGCTCTTGCGCCCCGTTTTCTGCTGGCGGGCAGCCACGGCCATGCCCAGGGCGGCACTGATGGACGTGCTGGAGTGACCTACACCAAAGGTGTCGTATTCGCTCTCCGCCCGCTTCGGGAAGCCTGCCAGGCCATCCTTGCGCCGGATGCTGCCCATCTGTTCGCGGCGGCCTGTGAGGATTTTGTGGGGGTAGGCCTGGTGACCCACATCCCATACCAGACGGTCTTCGGGTGTGTTGAATACGTAATGCAGGGCCACGGTCAGTTCCAGTACACCCAGCCCGGCGCCAAAATGTCCGCCTGTCTGGCCAACAGACCATAGCAGGAATGCCCTGAGCTCACGGGCAAACTGAACGAGCTGGTCCGATGGCAGCTCCCTCAATTGTGCGGGTACGTCAACCCGGTCCAGTAACGGAGTGTTGGGCCGCTGTGACGGGATTTCCTTGAAAATATAAGTATCCTGCATCTGCTCGGGTCTTTTCCGGAGTGTTCGGTAACTTCCTGGCATTATAGGGGAACAGGGCCACCTGTTTCACACATGTCCGGGCATTTGTTACGAAATTGTACTGAGCCCCCGCAAGGGTCAATAGGTTCTGGCTACCACATAGTCGGCCATGGCTCTGAGAGGATCGGCTTCCGGCCCGAAATCCTGCAGGCTCTCAAGCGCGCTTTCAAGCAGGGCGGAAAGATGCTCCCGTGCGCCTTCCAATCCCAGCAGCGCGGGATAGGTTGGCTTGGCCCGGGCGACATCAGAGCCCTGTGGTTTGCCGATGGTTTCGGTGTCGCCTTCAATATCAAGGAGGTCATCCTGTACCTGAAAGGCCAGCCCGAGGGCTTTGGCATAACCGGCCAGTGCCTGCAGTGAGCGGTCACTGACGCCGGGCGCGGTCAGGGCTCCGATGCGAACACTGGCTTCAATCAGGGCGCCGGTTTTATGCCGGTGCATGGTTTCCAGCTGGGCAAGATCGAGGCTCTTGCCCACGGACTCCAGATCAATCGCCTGGCCACCCACCATGCCACTGTGCCCGCTTGCTCGGGCCAGCTCCTGAATCATGGCAAGACGCGCCCCTGTTGCAATGCCCGGAGCCTCTGCCAGCCATTCGAAGGCCAGGGCCTGCAAGGCATCGCCGGCGAGGATGGCGGTGGCTTCATCAAAGGCAATGTGGGCTGTGGGGCGGCCCCGGCGCAGTTCGTCGTTATCCATTGCGGGCAAGTCGTCATGCACAAGCGAGTAAGCGTGGATCAGCTCCACCGCACAGGCTGGCACCAGTGCCGCATCCATGCCCTGGCCGAGGGCGTTTGCGGCGGCCAGGCTCAGGGCCGGGCGAATACGCTTGCCACCACCCAGAACACTGTAGCGCATGGCCTCCTGCAGCCGCTCGGAGGTAGACCCGGAGGCAATGCGGCGATCCAGCTCTGCATCCACGCGGCTGCGACAGGTTTCCAGGTATTCCATGAAAGACGGTTTTCCGTTGTGCATCAGTCGGCGTCATCCGGAGAAAACGAATGGGTTTCCAGAGTGCCATCGTCGTTCTGTACCAGTTGCTCAACCCGCTGTTCGGCGCTTTTCAGGGCCTGCTGGCAGGCGCGAGTGAGCTTTACACCACGTTCGAAGGCAGCCAGGGATTGCTCCAGGGACATCTCGCCCTGCTCCAGATTGCGAACCAGGGTTTCCAGCTCATCAAGGGATTTTTCAAAATCAGCAATGGATGTTGCGTCTTGTTGACTGGCCATCGGCGGCCCTCCGATCGGGTGAACGAATTTGCGGATTATATCAGAGGCTGAGCGCTATCGCTGCCAGTGGAATTCCCGGTACTCATCCGGGCGGCCTTCGGGTGCCCAGCTTTGTTCGGTAACGTATATTTCACCCGAATCAGAGACACTGACAATGGTTGTTGCGCGGGTGCCATAGTCCGTACCGGTTATAAATGGCGACGATAAAAAACGCTCCGTATCGCGATTCACGCCGGTATCTGGCAGCAGGTGGTCCGGCGCCGGCGTAGTATCCTGCAACAGCCGGGTAAGGTCATGGTGCAAGGCTTCGGTGCTGTTCCGTGCCGCTTTCACGGTATGATCGACGGCTTCTCTGAGGCGCACGAGTTTGGGCCAGGGGGTTTGCAGCAGGTGATTGCTCAGGCCATAGGTTCCACGGAAAATACTGCGGCCCGGATGGGCGTCGCGGTTGCTGAAATACCAACCGGACGTCTCGCTGAGGCGCACAAGGTTGAATCCTGCATAACGGGCAGCCGTGTTTGCAAGGTTTTCCCGCAACTGTGCTTCCGGCTCGCCCAGAGCCCTGAGGGGCAGCTCACCACGGCTGGCATGGCCAGCCTCGGGTGAACCTTCGCGAACATTGGTTACGGCGGTTACCCGGCCTTCGGGAGAAACCGCCAGCCAGGTGCCTCGGGATCGCAGATCCCTGCCGGAGAGCACCCGCTGGCCGGTTTCCGTTGTCCACCAGTCCAGTGGTGCAGTAGGGCGGCGAAAAAACTCGTCCCGGTTGGCGGCCACCACCAGGGGGAACCGGGCGCTCTGGCCAAGAGAGAATGCGATCAGGCACATGCGGGGTTTATCTCCCGGGTTAATGGTTTATTGCTGGGTGATGAACGTGCTGCTGGTGTGTATCATACCAGCCTTATTTTGCCGGATCTGTGAGTGACTATGTCCCTGTTGTCGGTATTTTCCATCTATCTGTTGCTTGGAGCCTTCGCGGGCACACTTGCGGGCCTGTTTGGTATTGGCGGTGGCCTCATTATTGTGCCGGTACTGATTTTCAGTTTCGGGTTACAGGGCTTCAGCCCCGAAATCGCAGCCCATATGGCTGTGGGCACCTCGCTGGCCACCATTGTTTTTACCTCCATGAGTTCGATTCGCACTCACCACATCCACGGAGCCATTCGCTGGGATGTATTTCGGCCCATGGCCCTTGGTATTGTGGTTGGTGCCGTAACAGGAGCCTGGACAGCGGCCTTATTGAGCGGCGCCGCCCTGGAACTGATTATCGGGCTGTTTGTCATTCTGGTGGGCATTAAAATGCTGTTTGATGTAAATCCCTCGCCGGGCCGGGACATTCCCGGCAAGCCGGGCCTTGGTGCGGCAGGTGCGGGTATTGGTTGGGCTTCCGCCATATTCGGTATAGGGGGAGGCACCCTGACCGTGCCTTATCTGAGCTGGTGCAACGTTCGCATGCAGCAGGCGGTGGGTACCTCAGCGGCATGCGGGTTGCCCATTGCGGTAGCCGGTGCGCTTGGCAACGCCTGGACGGGTTGGCAGGAGCCGGTACTGCCTGAATACAGCCTTGGCTTTATCTATGTGCCGGCCCTGATTGGAATCATTCTCACCAGCGTGATGTTCGCGCGCGTTGGAGCCAACCTGGCACACCGGCTTAATGCCAAAGTGCTGAAGCGTGTGTTTGCCATCCTGCTCTTGCTGGTTGGCCTTCGTTTTCTTTTGAGCTGAGAGGTTATTGATGCTTCAGCATCCACAGATAGACCCGGTTGCCATTGCTATCGGGCCACTCAAGATTCACTGGTACGGGCTTACCTACCTTGTCGGGTTTCTTGCCGGTTGGTGGCTGGGCAGGTTGCGTTCACGAAAACCCTGGTCTCCGGTTACCGAAGAACAAATGGGCGACCTGCTGTTTTACCTTGCGCTTGGCGTCATTCTGGGCGGGCGCTTTGGCTACGTGATCTTCTACAATTTCGATACTTTTCTGGCGGATCCGCTCTGGCTGGTGCGGGTTTGGGAAGGTGGTATGTCATTCCACGGTGGATTACTGGGTGTCATGTTCGCCATGTGGTGGTATGGCCGCAAAATCGGAACCGGCTTCTGGCGCCTTGCCGATTTCGTTGCACCCCTGGTGCCGGTGGGCCTTGGGGCCGGGCGTATTGGTAACTTCATTAACGGTGAACTCTGGGGCAAACCTACGGATCTGCCCTGGGGTATGGTGTTCCCCCAGGCACCGGACGCGCTGGCACGCCACCCCTCCCAGCTGTACCAGTTCGCCCTCGAGGGTGTGGTGTTTTTCATTATACTCTGGTGGTTCTCAGCCAAACCGCGCCCGAGAATGGCTGTGGCCGGGCTGTTCCTTGTGTGCTACGGCGTTTTCCGTTTTCTGGTGGAGTTTGTGCGCCAGCCGGATGCCCAACTGGGCTATCTGGCGTTTGACTGGCTGACCATGGGGCAGGTACTTTCCTTCCCGATGATCCTGGCCGGCGCTGCCCTGATGTTTATTGCTTACCGGAGAAACGCGGAATGAAGGCTTATCTCGATCTTATGCGGGACGTAGTGGACAACGGATTCGATAAAGGCGATCGAACTGGCGTTGGCACCCGCTCGGTTTTCGGGCGCCAGATCCGTTTTAACCTTCAGGATGGCTTCCCGCTGGTCACCACCAAAAAAGTGCATCTGCGCAGTATAATTTACGAGCTGCTCTGGTTCCTGAACGGCTCCACAGACAACAACTGGCTGAAAGAGCGGAAGGTTTCCATCTGGAACGAATGGGCGCTGGAAAACGGCGACCTCGGACCGATTTACGGTAAACAATGGCGAAGCTGGGAGTGCCCGGATGGCCGGATAGTGGACCAGATCAGCGAAGTGATTGAGCAGATTCGCAACAAACCAAACTCCCGTCGCCTGATTGTCTCCGCCTGGAACCCGGCAGAACTTCCGGATGAGTCGATCAGTCCGCAGGAAAACGTAGAGAAAGGCCTTATGGCGTTGGCTCCCTGTCATTGCCTGTTCCAGTTCTATGTGATTGACGGCAAGCTCTCCTGCCAACTTTACCAACGCAGCGCCGACCTGTTTCTGGGAGTGCCGTTCAATATCGCATCTTATGCGCTGCTGACTCACATGATCGCTCAGCAATGTGATCTGGATGTTGGCGAGTTCGTTCATACCTTTGGCGACTGTCACCTGTATCAAAATCACCTGACAGATGAAATCGTATTCGAGCAGTTGAAGCGTGAACCAAAAGCTCTCCCCAAGCTGGTCATTAAGCGTAAGCCGAATTCAATCTTTGACTACGAACTGGAAGATTTCGAGTTTGAAGGCTACGACCCTTACCCCGGCATCAAAGCACCCATAGCAATATAAGCCAAGCAGGCTTCACCCAAAGCTCGATCGCAAGGGTGCGGGAAGGGCTCTCCAAAAATGTGCGGAGCCATGGATGGCGGAGCCAAGCGTACACGGACGTATTCACAGCGTTTTTTTGAGAGTCCTTCCCGCATCCTTGCTGCCCCCGAATCAGAGGAACCCAAGCATGCGTAAAGCACTAATCGTCGCCATGTCCCGAAACCGCGTTATTGGTCGGAACAATAATTTACCCTGGTACTTACCGGGTGATCTGAAGTATTTCAAGCAGGCGACCATGGGGAAACCCATCATCATGGGCCGTAAAACCTGGGACTCCATTGGCAGGCCGCTACCAGGCCGCATGAATGTCGTTATTTCCCGCAATGCAGACCGGGAAGCACCCGCTGGAACTGTTACAGCAAAATCACTGGAAGAGGCCCTGATAAAAGCCGAAGCACAGGCTGAACTGGATGGTACTGACGAAGTAATGATTATCGGGGGAGGGCAGATCTATGCAGAAGCGCTACCCATGGTAGACCGCCTGTACATCACCCAGGTGCACGCCGAAGTGGATGGCGATGCGTATTTTCCGGAAGTGAACTGGGATGAGTGGGAAGAAATCGGACGGGAGGATTTCTCCGCGTCCGACAACAATCCTTACGACTACAGCTTCGTGGTCTATCAGCGCTTGGCGTCAGACTGACGGGGAGGCCGCTTGCCGGCTGGCTTGCCACCTTTACCAGGTGGTTTGCCGCGTGCGCCGGAACCGCCAGGCTTGCTGCGCCCCTTGTAGCCACCTTTGGGTGGGCCCTTGCGGAACTCTCCCGGGCGACCGCCTTTGCGGTCGCGGCGTGGAGGTGGCGTTGCGGAAACTACAGGCAGGGCTTCCGGCTGCTCCAGCGGCAGAGATCCAGGCTGCATAGCCTCCATCCAGCAGGCCAAAGCACCGGCGACCATGGCAATGTCCATTTCATTGCGCTCGGCGATTTCATCCAGCAGCGCCATGGATTTGGCCAGCTTCTTGTCTTCAGCAAAGCCCATCAGCTGGGTTTCAAACTGCTCTTCGCGCATTTTCTTCAGTTCAACCGGTGAGGGCAGTTCATAGGGCATCATCGGCGAGTTGGTAGCGCGCTCAAGGGTGCGCAGCCAGCTCCGCTCGCGGGGGGTTACCAGCAGAATCGCCTTGCCTTCACGCCCGGCACGGCCGGTACGCCCCACCCGGTGGATGTAGGCTTCGGTATCGTAGGGCACGTCGTAGTTGATAACGTGGGTGATTCTGGGAACGTCCAGGCCGCGGGCGGCAACGTCGGTTGCAACAATAATGTCCTTCTTGCCGCGCTTGAGGTCTTCAACAGTCTGCTCACGCTGGCGCTGGTTCAGGTCGCCGTTCAGGGGGGCCACAGCGTGGCCGCGGGCGCCAAGCTTCTCAGCCAGCAGCGTGGTTTCGGCCTTGGTGCGCACAAAAATAATCGCGCCTTCAATTGGTTCCACTTCCAGAATACGCGTCAGGGCGTCCAGCTTGCGTTCTGCATAAACCGGCAGAACATACTGGGAAATCCGCTCAACGGTACGGGTTTCGCTCTCGATTTTTACTTCTACCGCATCACGCAGGTAGGTTTGAGCCACCTTCTTGATTTGCGGAGGCATGGTGGCTGAGAAAAGCGCACGCTGACAGTTTTCCGGCGTCTTGGCCAGAATGGCCTCTACGTCATCAATAAAGCCCATGCGCAGCATTTCGTCGGCTTCGTCCAGAACCAGAGCCTTCAGGTTGCCCAGCTTCAGGGTACCTTTGCGAAGGTGGTCGAGCATGCGACCGGGGGTGCCGACGATAACCTGGGCGCCGCGCTTGAGGCCTTTGATCTGGGGGTAAAAATCCTGACCGCCGTAGATGGGTAAAACGTGAAAATGCCTGAATTTGGACGCGTAGGAGGTGAAGGCCTCCGCTACCTGAATGGCCAGCTCCCGTGTAGGCGCCAGTACCAGAATCTGGGGTTCACTGACCGAGGCATCGATCCGGCTTAACAGTGGTAAGGCGAAGGCAGCGGTTTTACCCGTGCCGGTCTGGGCAACGCCCAGCAGGTGCTTGCCAGCGATCAGTGCAGGGATGCACTGGGCCTGGATGGGTGTCGGGGTTTCATAGCCAATAGCGGATACAGCTTCAAGTACGGCTGGATCAAGCCCCAGTTCGGCAAAAGACAATTCAGACATTGATTTACTCGGTATTCGGAAGGTAGAGCATTGCCGGGCAATGCGTTATGTGGCGAGATTATAGCCGGTTTTGGCCGGTTTTAATACGTAAAATCCTGTGCCGGCGGTAGGTAGTTGCCGGTGCACAGACGTTGCTTTGTGCCCGTGTTTTCGGCAATCTTTCTGCTTTCTCCGATAGGTTGCTAACAGGAAAGCACAATGACCTTTGACGAACTGATAACCGCGGGCCGTGCCAGTAAAGAGCTGGTGATGCCTGCCACCTGGTCCCAGGGGCGTGCAACATTCGGCGGTTTGGTGACCGCTCTGTTGTTTGACCGCATGGCACGGATGGTCTCCGACAGCCGGCCGATGCGTTCCATGCATGTGTCTTTTATTGGTCCGGTAGAGGCCGATGTGCCAGCGGTTTTCGACGTATCTGTTTTGCGCGAGGGTGGGTCGGTCAGCCAGGTTGAGGGACGGATTACCCAGAACGGAGAACCCCGGCTGGTGAGCATGGCGGCCTTTGCCGGTGGGCGGGAATCGGTTGTTCAGGTTGACGGTGTTCCGGCTCCGGCTGCAAAACCCGTGGAAGAGTGCCAGGGCCTGCCATTTATTGAAGGTGTTACGCCGGGCTTTATTGGCCACATAGAGATGCGCTGGGTATACGGAAGTTTACCGTTCTCCGGCGGGAGCGGGCGTGAAATGGGCGGCTGGATGCGGTTCCGGGAAGTGCCTGAGATTATCACCGACGCCCACATTGTGGCACTGATTGATGCCTGGCCTGCACCGGTTCTCCAGCATTTCAAATCCCGGGTGCCGGCCAGCTCCCTGTCCTGGGCCTTTGATATTATCCACCCGCGGCCTGCCCTGAATGCCGATGACTGGCTTTTGTACAAAGCAACGATTGATCAGACCGGCGACGGTTATTGTCACTTCGATGCCCGGGTCTGGACCCCGCGAGGTGAGCTGGTTGCTGTCAGTCGTCAGACAGCAACCGTATTTGGCTGAGTCATACAGGAGAGGTCAAGAAATGGCGGTCAGGCTGCCATTTCTGCTTTCAGGGCATCAATGATAATACGCGCAAAGTCTTCGGGTGAATCTTCCTGCAGGAAGTGCCCGCCGCGCAGGGTTATGTGGGGCTGGCCCAGGGCGCCGGGGATGCGGCGCTGCATGTAACGGTCGCCCCCGCGGGTAATGGGGTCGCCGTTGCTGAAACAGGTGATGAACGGCTTTCGCCATTTTTCCAGGACTTTCCACGCCGCTTTGTTGGCATCGCTTGCCGGGTCAGCCGGCGACACGGGCACCAGCTTGGGGAAGGCACGGGCTCCGGCCTTGTACTCGGTTGAAGGGAAGGGAGCCTCGTAGGCTGCCAGTTCGTATTTGTTCAAGGTGCGCTCGGTACCCAGTTGTACAATCCGGCCAACCGGAAACCAGGGGCTGTGGGTTGCGAATGCCTTCCACACGCTGAATATGGCCGGTGTGCGGGTTTCACCGGTGGGCAACATACCGTTGCCTACGATGATGCGCTGGAACCTGTCCGGATGTTCAGCCGCAAGCCGCAGGCCCAGAAGTGAGCCCCAGTTCTGGCAAACCAGGGTTATGTTCTGCAGGTTCAGGGCTTGCAGCCAGTTTGTGAGCCAGGTCATGTGGCGGTCGTAGCTGTAATCATCCACAGAGGCGGGCTTGTCTGATTTCCCGAAGCCGACAAGATCCGGCGCCAGTACCCGGTGGCCGGCCGCAGCAACAACGGGAATCATATGGCGGTAGAGGTACGACCAGGAAGGTTCTCCATGCAGCATGAGGACCGGCGATGTGCCAGCGGGGCCTTCGTCGACATAATGCATCCGGAGGCCAGGTTCGACATCCAGGTAATGAGGAGTAAAAGGGTAATCCGGAATACCCGCAAAGCGGTGTTCCGCGGTTCTCAGAATACGCATGCCATCGACTGTCCTGACTGATTGGTTGCGTGATTGTCAACGGGGAATGTTTCCGGATCCGCCACAACAATCTTAAAGCAACAGGATAAATCAGTTGGCAGTTTTGTGTGTTTGAGTTGCGTAACAGAGCGTTGTGGCTTTGAATCAGGGGCTGTCCGGGTCGATCACAGGCCGTCGGTTGGAGCGTTTGTCTTCCCAGGCGAGGTCTTTGGGATCATACCAGCCTATGGCGTCCAGCACTTTTGCCCGGGTTGTGGCAGAGAGTGTGGGCCAGAGCTCCTGAAAGTCTTCCAGCCCCTGATCACGTAAGCGCTGCTGTTTACTCTGCAGGCGATTGATGATTTGTGGCAGTTGCAGTGCCTCGCCCAGTTGCCCCGGCACCAGGACATCCTGCCCCATCACTTTACGGCGATGGGTTCGGGCAGCCAGCACCCTGCGGAGTTCCCGGGCAGCGTCCAGCGCGGTTTCTGTGGTAAAGGTTTCCAGTTCCAACACCATGACCTGTTTAATAGATGATCAATAACCTTCCACTATAACCTGAAGCATGCATAAGTGGCCACGGGGTCATGTTAGGCTATTGCACATCTGAATCTGACCGGGATAAAACAGAATCATGTACGCAAAACTTGAGACACGGACCTTTCTTGCCATGCTGGTCGGGGTGTCCCTGGCTTTCGTGTTTCTCATGAAGCCTTTTTTTGGCCCCATCTTCTGGGCAATTGCCATTGCCTTGATTTTTCATCCATTCCAGATGTATCTGGTGCGCCGGCTGGGGGAGCGGCCAAACACCAATGCCCTGATTACCCTGACGGTATGCATGCTGATTGTGGTGATTCCGGTGCTGGTGCTGGTAACGTCCCTGGTGGCTGAGGGACTGGGCATCTATCAGCAGATCCAGGATGGGGAGATCAAGCCTGGGGAATATATTGACCAGGTGAACAAGTCCTTCCCCGCCATTCAGTCGCTTCTGGCCCAGTTCGATGTCAGCTTCAGCGAAATTCGTGACCGGGTTGTCAGTGTGTTTTTGGGGGGCAGCCAGTTTCTTGCCAAACAGGCCCTGGGGATCGGCCAGAATACCTTTCAGTTTTTCCTGGGGCTGGCCCTGATGGTTTATCTGGCGTTCTTCTTGCTGCGGGATGGCAGCAAGCTGGTTGATCTGATTATCCGTGCGCTGCCGCTCGGGGATGAGCGCGAGCGCCTGCTGTTCGCAAAATTTGCGGAAGTAACCCGGGCAACGGTCAAGGGAAACCTGTTGATTGCCATCATACAGGGTGCTCTGGGGGGCATTATTTTCTGGATACTTGGCATTGGCGGGGCACTGCTGTGGGGGGTGGTTATGGCCATATGCTCACTATTACCCGCTGTTGGTGCTGCTCTGGTGTGGGTGCCGGCGGCGATTTACCTGGCAGCTATCGGCGATATAGTGCAGGCGGCGGTGCTGACGCTGTTTGGCGTAGTAGTGATCGGATTGGCAGATAATCTGTTACGGCCGATTCTGGTTGGCCGGGATACCAAACTGCCGGATTACATTGTGCTGCTTTCAACTCTGGGCGGTATTGTCATGTTCGGAATCAACGGCTTTGTTATGGGCCCTCTTGTTGCGGCGCTGTTCATGGCTTTCTGGGGAATTTTCATCCGTGAGTTCAGCGAAGAGGCCCACCGGGCCGACGATGAACCGCGTGATGTCGGTTAAGGCGACACTAGACAAAAGTATGCTAGGCTTTGGCAAGTTTGCCCCAGTCTGTGGAGATTGGCACCACATAACAAGAAAGATGCAGGTATCGCTTGGATATCAGGAGTAAAGCAGGTGAGTATCATGAAAAATGCCACCGCCCGTTTGGGCCGTCTTGCGCTGGCGACTGGCACAGCTATAGTCCTGGGCTTCGCCCCCGCCGTTTTTGCCGATGAAACGGTTGCACTGAAGAATGCCTTGTACGGTGCCGGGTACAGTATTTCCAATATCGAGCCCGGCATGGACGACGCCACGCGGTCTGAGCTGATCCGCTTTCAGAAAGACAATGGCCTGCAGGCAAGCGGGATTCTGGATGAGCCAACCAAAAAAGCCCTGGGTATGATTCGCGTGCAGGTCGCCGCCGCGGCGCCCGCTTCACAGCCGGAAAGTGCCCGGCCGGCGGCGGCCAGCGAGCCTGAGCCTGCCGGAGACGACGTTATCGAAGAAGAGGATGATGGCGGCTGGTCGTTATTCTGATCGAGGCTCGATTCTCGCAGTTGGAGTGACTTGTCAGCCCGGCCCGGACATAAAAAAGCCCGCACGGATAGCCTGAGCGGGCTTCTTGTTTTGCCGGGAGCCCGTCAGTCCAGTTTTTCCAGATCCCTTACAGCACCTTTGTCGGCACTGGTTGCCAGCAGCGCGTAGGCTTTAAGTGCTGCAGACACCGCCCTGTCTCTGGGTTGTTCCGGCTTCCAGCCTTTTGCGTCGCGGGCCTCACGGCGACGATCCAGTTCCTGTTGATCCAGTTGCACATTGATGGATCGCTGCGGAATGTCGATAACGATCACATCCCCGGTTTCGATCAACCCGATGGCACCACCGGACGCTGCTTCCGGAGATGCGTGACCGATTGACAGCCCTGAGGTGCCGCCAGAGAAACGGCCATCAGTCAGCAGGGCGCAGTCCTTACCCAGGCCCTTGGATTTGAGATAACTGGTGGGATAGAGCATTTCCTGCATACCCGGGCCGCCCTTGGGGCCTTCATAACGGATAATAACCACTTCGCCGGGTTTCACTTCGTCATTCAGAATGCCGGCAACGGCAGCATCCTGGCTTTCAAATACCCGTGCCCTGCCTTCAAACACGTAAATGCTTTCATCCACCCCTGCGGTTTTCACCACACAGCCGTCAACCGCAATGTTGCCATAGAGAACCGCAAGGCCACCTTCAGAACTGTAGGCATTCTCCACAGACCGGATGCAGCCGGCCTCCCGGTCGCCATCAAGGCTGGGCCAGCGTGTGCTCTGGCTGAAGGCAGTCTGGGTGGGGATGCCTGCTGGCCCGGCCTTGTAGAATTCCACAACCTCTTTTGTGGGGGCGCGCATGATGTCCCAGGTTTCCAGCGCTTCTTTCATGGTTTTGCTGTGGACTGTTGGCAGGTTGGTATTGATCAGCCCACCGCGTTCCAGTTCGCCCAGAATGCCCATGATGCCACCAGCACGGTGCACATCTTCCATATGGTATTTGGGCGAGTTCGGAGCCACTTTGCACAGTTGCGGAACCTTGCGGGAAAGCTGGTCAATGTTGTTCAGGGTGAACGGCACTCCGCCTTCCTGTGCCGCTGCCAGCAAGTGCAAAATGGTGTTGGTGGACCCGCCCATGGCGATATCCATCACCATGGCATTTTCGAATGCCGCCATGGAGGCGATGCTACGGGGTAGTACACTGGCGTCGTTGTGCTCGTAGTAGCGCCTTGCATTCTCCACAATCTGGCGACCGGCTTTCAGGAACAACTGTTCGCGGTCAGAGTGGGTGGCCAGCATGGAGCCATTACCGGGCAGGGCCAGGCCAATCGCTTCGGCCAGACAGTTCATGGAGTTGGCGGTGAACATGCCGGAGCAGGAGCCGCAGGTGGGGCAGGCGCTGCGCTCGTATTCGGCCACCATTTCGTCGTCGGCTGTGGGGTCGGCGGCAATGACCATGGCGTCCACCAGATCCAGTTTGTGTTCAGACAACCTGGTTTTGCCGGCCTCCATTGGCCCGCCGGATACAAAAATGGCAGGAATGTTCAGTCGCATGGCTGCCATCAGCATGCCCGGTGTGATTTTGTCGCAGTTGGAGATACACACCAGCGCGTCGGCACAGTGGGCGTTCACCATATATTCAACGGAGTCAGCAATGATTTCGCGGGAAGGCAGGGAATAAAGCATGCCGTCGTGACCCATGGCGATACCATCGTCCACAGCGATGGTGTTGAATTCCTTGGCGACACCCCCGGCTGCTTCAATTTCGCGGCAGACCAGTTGCCCCAGATCCTTCAGGTGAACGTGCCCGGGCACAAACTGGGTAAATGAGTTGGCTACGGCGATTATCGGCTTGCCGAAATCGTCATCCTTCATGCCGGTGGCGCGCCAGAGGGCCCGGGCGCCTGCCATGTTACGGCCTGCGGTGGAAGTCCGCGAACGATACTGAGCCATTGTGTTCGTATCTCTCTTTATGGATAGGTGGTGATTGCTCTAATGTGAGAGGCAAAGGATACCAGATTAGACCCCTGGCGCATGGTTGTTTTCCTGTGTCGTGGTTACAATAGTTGGCAGATATCATAAATCAATGCCCCGCCTTGAGCCGATTAAGGAGATTGTCTATGGCTAGCCAGGAAAGCCTGCCGCTACGCCGTTTGAAAGCTTTTCAGCCATTGAACCGACTGACTGATGACCAACTGGTATTGCTTGCCAGCCGGGCCGAGCGACGGGCGTTTGGTCCGGGCCAGCGTGTGCTCGAGCGTGGCGTACGTGATGGGCTGGAGTATTTTCTGGTAAACGGAACGGTGGAGCTGGAGTCCCTTGATGGTCGCAAATCTGTTATCGAGGCGGAAACCGAGAAGGCACTGAATCCCATCGCCAGGTTACAGCCGAGAATGTACGACGTTACCGCCGTAAAACCCTGCGAGTTTCTGGTGGTGGAGCAGGATGTACTCAGCCAGCTTTTGCGCGCAGCGCCAGTTACGCAGGTGGAAATGGACTCCGGCGAAAGCCTTGGCGGTGGTGAGAGTGAGGAGCATCACCTTCTTATGGAGTTCTATGGGGAGCTTCGCTCCAACCAGCTAAAGCTGCCCAGTGTTCCGGATGTGGCATGGAAGGTTCGGCGCCTGGTGGACAGAGAGGACTCCACTGCCGACCAGGTGGCAAGTGCGGTCTCTGCCGATCCGGCCATGGCAGCCAAGCTGGTGCGGGCATGCAACAGCCCGCTTTATCGCGGGTTCAGCGATGTGCGTAATGTTCGTGAGTCGGTTATCCGGCTGGGCATGCGAACCACCCGTCAGCTCGTTACCGTGTTTTCCATGCGGGAGGTGTTCAAAAGCAGGCACCCGTTGCTGCAGAAGGAAATGGAAAAGCTTTGGCGGCATTCCCGGGAGGTAGCCGCCCTTTGTTGGGTATTGGCGGATCATGCCACCCGGCTGAACCCGGAAGAGGCGCTGCTGGCTGGCCTGCTGCATGACATAGGTGCGGTTCCGGTTCTGGTGCAGGCAGAGCACCACGCAAACCTGTTTGCCGACGTTAGCAATCTGCAAAACGCCATCAGCGAACTTCGTGCTGATGTGGGCACGGCGGTTCTCGAAAGCTGGGCTTTTCCGCCGGCCTTCGTTGATGCTGTGCGCCATGCGGAGGACTGGCACTACGAGAGCCGGGAGCCGGAACCGCAACTTGTGGACGTAGTTATCGTGGCGCAGCTACACGCCATGATTGGTTCCAGCCAGAACAGGAGCCTGCCTGCGTTTGACCGGGTGCCGGCCTATCACCGGCTTGGCGAGCTTGAACTGAATGCTTCCCGCAGCCTGGAGCTTCTGACTGAAGCGCGGGCAAGGGTGGAAGAAGTCCAGCAACTGTTGTCGATTCGGTGAAGGTTGCGATTTTCCCCTGAGCTATGTAGTGCTTCCGAAGGGCTGAAACAGCACCTTCCGGAAATGCAGTGATTCTCTGGCTCGGCTCAGCCGCCGTCTGCAGGCGTTACTTGAAGCCCCCGAAGCAACCAGATGGCGTTACGAAACCGGTGCGTAATATTGCACGGCATCTGGCCATCTGGACCACAGATAGCCAATACAGAAAACCAGCCAGGCCAGTACCGCAGAAACCGTCACTGAATCCGGAGCAATAGGAACCCGGTCGAACCGGCTGAAACTGGCCCTGGTGGCGCCGGTAATTGCCAGCCCCAGTAACAACCCGCCCAAGATATCGCTGAACCAGTGAACGCCCAGATAAAGCCGGCTCAACGCCACTGGAATCAGCGGTAATGAGAGTAAGACATAGGCCTGCCAGCGTTTGCGGTTACGGGTTTCCGCTGCCACGAAGCTTGCCAGCAAGGTAACAAATACGGTGATGCCCGCGGTGTGACCACTGGGAAAAGAACCGGACGAAGGCGGGTTTACAACACGGTCCGGGCGGTCTATGCCGAAAGCTGCCTTTAATCCCCAGACCAGCACAACAGTCATGAGTGCGGCAAACAAAATATGGGCTGCCGCTGCATAGTGCCCGCGAAACGCCAGTGTCAGGCATGCCAGTACTGCTGCCGCCATGAGCACCGGCGGGTCGCCAAGAAGCGTTGCGATGATGGCAGGTGTATCGAGCAGAGGCTGGCGAAGTTCCGCGAACCACTGCATCGCCAACTGATCGAAGGGCGCAATCAGGTCTGTCATGGTTGCCAGTTGGCCCCAGAGGATAAACAGGGCGAGTGTGCCCAGGGCAAGCATCAGCGACGGCAGCGGGAACTCACCTTCCCGGGCCGGCCGTTCATTGGTGTAGAGGCGCCAGAAGTGATGGGTGGTTTCATACTGTGCCATCTGGCGCTGAAGCCAGAGATAGGGGCGGCTGTCTTCGCCAAGGCCAAGCTGGAACCGGAATATAACGAGGTAGATCAGGGCCAGTATGGCGAGGCTGATGCCGGTGACCATGTAAGCGTGTGCCGGAAGCTGCACTTTGCTTGCCAGAGCACTGCCCACCAGAAAGCCCGGCAAAATGTAAACCGGGGCCCAGCCAATGGCTGAACCGATGTTGAAGGCCAGAAAGCGGCGCCAGGGCATCATGAGGGCGCCGGCAATCAGGGGGATTACGGGCCGCACAGGCCCCACAAAGCGCCCGATAATCACACTTTTGCCGCCGTGTCTGTTGAAAAAACGCTCGCCTTTGGCGATCAGCCCGGGATATCTGCTCAGGGGCCAGACGCTGTCCAGCCGCCCCTGGAACAGTCTCCCGATTGCAAAGCTTGCGGTATCTCCCGCGACGGCGCCGAGCCCGGCCCATAGCAGTGCCGCCATCAGGGGCATGCCAATTTGCGCAGCCATTGCAGCAATGGTGAACAAAAAGGCAACGCCTGGCACAACAATGCCGGCAAGGGCCAGAGACTCGATAAATGCTGTGCCGAACAGTGCAAACGACAGCCAGCCAGGGTTGGCACTGAGCCACGCAGTCAGATCCGAAAGCCACGCAGCGCTCATGTCCTGAGCATTTCTCCCGGGCTGAACCAGGCCGAATCAGCGCCGCGTTTTCGGGCTTCCAGCATGGCCTGATGCGCACGTTTGCGCAGGGTATCGGTGCGGGTGTCGCTGTGGCCCCGGGTCGTGCAGCCAAGGCTTACCGTCGCTTTGCCAATCACCGGCCAATGCTGCTCGGCAATGGTGCGGCGTATACGCTCTGCAATCACACGCACGCCTTCTTCGGGTGTGAATGGCAGAATAAGAAAGAACTCCGAGTCATTCAGTGTGTACAGTGTATCGCCGGCCCGGATGACGCCAAACAGATGCTGGGTCATGTTATAGAACAACGCCTGCATGTTCTCTTTGCCATGGAGATCTTCCGCTTCGTCGGCGTAATCTATGGCCAGGTTGATGACCGAGAGACTGTGGCCGGTAGCAATGGCCCGGCTGATTTCCTTCTGCAGGGTTTCGTCAAGAAAGCGGGCGTTGTGGGCGCCCGTAACCGGGTCGGTAATGGCAAGGTCTTCGGCAGACTGTGCCATGTGATCGTACTGCCATATATAAAGCGCCGCGACCGTCAGCACGATGAGCAGGCCGCTGATCGCTGTGAGGGCATCCGCCGGTGGCTGCTTCACGAACAGCAGAACGGCCATAGGCGTGATCAGCAGCAGTGACAGCGCCAGCGCCTGGCGAAGGGGCAGAATCAGCAGGTTAAGTATCAGCAGCGGCATGGCCCAGTGGGTAATGCCTGTGCTGGACATTGTCAGCATCGCCGCCAGGAGGCCGCTGTTCAGGCCGGAAAGAATAACCAGATGGCCAGGGGCGGAGAGCTGGTGCCGGCGGCTCAGGATGGTGTAGGCAATGCCTGCCAGAGTCAGGGTGGCCATGCCGGCAGCAAGGTAAAAGAGTTCGTAAAAACCATAGCGCAGGTTCTGCAGGGCCAGAGTGAAAATAAACAGGGTGGCAAGCCCGTAGCCAACGCCGTGGGTCCAGGTTCTCAGCCGGGTTTCAGTCATGGCGCAGATCCTTCCACACGTGGTTGGGCCGGAACGCTGGCCGGTGCCCGGGTGCTGTAGGCCTGGGTGCGGTTGCCGCCTTGCTGTTGTGCACGGCGTAATGCATTGGCGGCACTTTGCTGCAGGCTGTCGGCATCATCGCCTATGTTCAGCCCGGCGATACCGGTACTCACGGTCAGGTTCATGCCATGGGCTTCCAGCAATGTGCCAAGGCCCTTACGGATGGTTTCAGCACGTTTGATGGCCTCATTGGTGGCTATGCCAGGCAGTATCACAAGAAACTGCAGGTCTGCTGCGCGGTAGTAGGTGTCGAAGTCCCGCAACTGGGAGTGCAGAAAGCGGCCAATACGCGGAAGAATCGAGCGGATATCTTCGTCCGGATCATTGTCACTGGCGTGAGCATCAAGGCCGATCATGATGATGGACATGTCGGTTCCTTCACGCTCACTGCGCTGGATTTCCTTGTGCAGGTCGGCTGTAAGATACTCGCGGCTGGCGGCCTGGGTGAGCTCGTCTGTGCGCCGCAGGGGGGCGAGCTGGCGGGTTTTGTAGTCGCGAAGGAATATGAGCACCGCAGAAAGAAGAACGGTCAGTAAAAGCGCACTGATCATCTGGTGGCGGTCTGCAATGCCCTCGGCCCAGTGTGCGGCGGCCATGGCCAGAGCCACAATGACAACAGTAACAGCGATTGCGATTGCCCGTGGTACCAGCGCAAAGGCAACCAGAGCAAGGCCGTAGAACCAGTGGCTGAGTGCCCAGGGCCCGGTCCAGAAACTGGTCATCAGCAGCAGAACAAGTGCTGCAAAAAACAGCTTCTGAACCCTTGGCCAGGGGCTCAATCTGCGCCCCGGATGGAAACTGCGCCCGCTCATAATCACGCCAGCCGCGGCTGCAGCCGTCGCCGCGGTCAGCGGCTCGCCAAGTGCGGCACACACAGCTGCAACCAGCACGAAACCAGCGAGACTGGCGCGTGATAGCCGGTTCAGCAAAAACTTGTCAGCCGTCTGGGCCATGGTGTTCGTCCTTTTCCGGAATGCCTGTGGTTTGGCAGAGGTATAATATCTGTTTGGGGTGCGTACTTGAAACGGGAAAGGTAAAGTTAGGGTGTTATTCCTGAATTCTGGCAGACAACATATAAGGTAACGGGATGGATATTGCAGTTTATATGCGTGACGTCGGGCAGCAGGCCCGGGCGGCGGCAACACTTATTGCGCGCTCGACCACCGGTGTCCGGAACCATGCGCTAATGGCTACCGCCGAGGCGCTGGATGGGGCCCGCGGTGAGTTGGCGGAAGCAAACGCCCGCGATCTTGCGGGCGGTCGGGAAAACGGCCTGGATGCCGCCATGCTGGACCGGCTGGAACTCACCCCCGCCCGTATTGATGCCATGATTGAGGGGCTGCGCCAGGTTGCCTCTTTGCCTGATCCCATTGGCGCCATTACCGATATGACTTACCGCCCGTCAGGCATTCAGGTGGGCAAAATGCGCGTACCCCTGGGTGTAATCGGCATTATTTACGAATCCCGCCCCAATGTGACGGTTGAGGCGGCAAGTCTCTGTCTGAAGTCGGGAAATGCAACCATTCTGCGCGGCGGTTCAGAGTCCATCCACTCCAATCAGGCCATTGCCCTGTGTCTGGCGAGGGGGCTTGCAGAGGCGGGTTTGCCGGAGGCTTCGGTACAGGTTATCAAAACCACCGACCGGGCCGCAGTCGGCGAGCTGATCACCATGCCGGATTACGTGGATGTGATTGTGCCCAGGGGTGGTAAGGGACTGATTGAACGAATCAGCCGGGATGCCCGTGTGCCGGTTATCAAGCACCTCGATGGTGTCTGCCATGTGTACATCGACAGCCATGCCGACCCGCAAAAGGCATTGGACGTTGCCATTAATGCCAAAACCCACCGCTATGGTACCTGCAATACCATGGAAACCCTGCTGGTAGACAAAGAGGTCGCTGCGGACATGCTGCCCCTGCTTGGCCAGGCTTTTACTGACAAGGGTGTCGAGCTTCGGGGTTGCGAACACACCAGGGAAATTCTCACAGACATAAAAACTGCCACGGATGCAGACTGGGAAGAAGAGTATCTGGCCCCTGTACTTGCTATTCGAGTGGTGGATGGGCTGGATGGTGCCATCGCGCACATCAATCGTTACAGCTCCCGGCATACCGACAGTATTATTACCGAGAACTATACCCGCGCCCGGCGTTTTATTACCGAGGTTGACTCCAGTTCCGTTATGGTTAATGCATCCACCCGCTTTGCGGATGGCTTCGAGTATGGTCTCGGCGCCGAAATTGGTATCTCCACTGACAAGCTTCATGCTCGCGGGCCAGTGGGGCTTGAGGGGCTGACCTCCCAGAAGTACGTGGTATTTGGCGACGGACATATCCGGGCCTGATGCCAATGCACGTAATTTATGGCGGAACTTTCGACCCGGTTCATCACGGCCACCTGCGCCTGGCACTGGAAATCAGCGAGCGGCTCGGTGATGTTCCTGTCGATCTTGTGCCCTGCCATATACCGCCCCATCGCGGCGCAACCCGTGCAACTGCCGGGCAACGGCAGCGCATGCTGGCGCTTGCCATAGAGGGCGAACTCCGGCTTCGTATTGATGATCGCGAACTGCGCAGGGCCGGTGCCTCCTATACCGCTGACACCTTGCGCCAGCTGCGCAGCGAGCTGGGTGATGAGGTGCCGCTGGTGATGGTGGTGGGCACGGATGCGTTTGCAGGTTTTGATCGCTGGAGGGAATGGCAGCAGATTCCGGGCCTTGCGCACATTGTGGTGGTGCGTCGCCCGGGCTCCACGCTGGCGCCTGAAACCGAGCCTGCCAGGCTGCTGGAAACGCGTCGTGTTGGCAATGCGCAAGCTCTTCACGCAGACCCTTCGGGGCATATCCTGGAGCTGGATCCACCCTTGCTGGATATTTCTGCAACCGGTATCAGGGAGCGCCTTGCCAGTGGCCGGTCAGCCCGTTACCTGATGCCCGATGTGGTATTGACAGAGATTCAGCGCATGGGGCTATACGGAGCATGCCCCGGGGAGAACTTTTAGTGGTACAATTGCAACTGAATATGACTTTTCGGGTGGCCATTCCGGCCGGCACCCGGACAACAGGGTGATTATGCAGGCAGAGCAACTCAAAGATCTGATAGTGAACTCACTTGAAGATGTGAAAGCGCAGGACATCAGTGTTATTGATGTACGGGATCGCACCAGCGTTACCGATTTCATGGTTCTGGCATCCGGAACATCCAACCGTCACGTTAAATCCCTTGCGGATTCCGTTGTACTTGATGCCAAGGAAAAAGGCGTCCGTATCAGCAGTGTGGAGGGCGGTGGCGGCAGCGACTGGATCCTGGTGGATATGGGAGATGTGGTTGTTCACGTAATGATGCCCGCAACCCGTGAGTTTTACGATCTGGAACGTTTCTGGCGTGATGCACCGGATCTCGGTGCTGCGGGCAGCGAGTAATCATGCGGTTGCGCCTGATCTGTGTAGGGCAGAAAATGCCCGACTGGGTCAGTAAGGGGTACGATGACTACGCCCGACGCATGCCTCCGGAAATGCCTCTTGAGCTGGTAGAGATTGCCATGCCCCATCGTGGCAAAAATCCCGATATTCCCAGGCTGATGCAGCGCGAGAGCGAAGCCATCCTGGCGGCAACCGGTCCCCGGGACAGGGTTGTGGCACTGGAAGTGACAGGCCGGCCCTGGTCTACCGAAAAACTGGCCGGTCAGCTGGAAAACTGGCAGCAGGACGGGTGCGACGTAAGTTTTCTGGTAGGCGGTCCGGACGGATTGGCCGAGCCCTGCCGCCAGCGTGCAGACCAGCAATGGTCACTTTCTCCTCTTACTCTGCCTCATCCTCTGGTTCGCATTCTGCTGGCAGAGCAGTTGTACAGGGCCTGGTCGATCACCCGTAACCACCCGTATCATCGGGCTTAGGAAGCATTCATGCCGTGGGGTGAATTCAAGGACACTGCTGCCGAACGCAGGCTGTTCCAGCGCCGTGCCACGGTTATGCTGGTGTTTGTTTTTCTGCTGATGGTGGGGCTTATCGCCCGGATGTACCAGCTGCAGATCGTTGAGCATGAGATCTACACCACTCTCTCGGACAAAAACCGGGTGCAGGTCCAGTCTGTGCCGCCGCCACGGGGGCTGGTCTACGACCGCAACCATGTCCTGCTGGCGGAAAACCGTCCGGTGTTCAGTGTGACGCTGGTTCCGGAGCGGGTCGGGTCCATGGAAGCCACGCTTGAGCAGCTTGTTACAATTCTGGACGTTTCCGAAGATGATATGGAGCGGTTCCAGCGCCGCCTGCGGGAGCCCCGCCGTCCATTCCAGGAAATTCCGCTGCGCTACGACCTGACCGAGGATGAAATAGCCCGCCTGGCCGTGCATCGGCACGAACTGCCAGGAGTAGAAGTGGAGGCGGAACTGGTTCGGTACTACCCCCACAGCGAGCTGACGGCTCATGCGCTGGGCTTTGTGGGCCGCATTAACCGCGAGGAGCTGCAGCGCATAGATCCGGTTAACTATGCAGGCACCAACTACATCGGAAAATCCGGTGTTGAACGATTCTATGAAGAGCTGCTGCATGGGAAAGTTGGCTACCAGCATGTGGAAACCAACGCGCGTGGCCGCACCCTGAGAGTACTGGAGCGGGAAAACCCGGTGCCCGGGGAGGATCTGCAGCTGCATCTGGATTTGCGCCTGCAGCAGCGGGCGCACGAATTGCTGGACGGTCGCCGCGGCGCGATCGTTGCCATCGAGCCTGCAACGGGCGGGCTCCTGGCCCTGGCCAGCGTGCCGGGTTTTGACGCCAACAAGTTTGTGACCGGCATCAGCGTGGCAGATTATCACGAACTGAGTGCGAGCAAAGACAAACCCTTGTTCAACCGGGCCCTGCGCGGTCAGTACCCTCCGGGTTCCACCCTCAAGCCGATGCTGGCTATTGCGGCGCTCGACAGTGGCGCCGTAACCAGAGACCACACGATCTGGGATCCGGGTTACTTTCAGATCAACTCGGCAGGCCGTCGTTGGAGAGACTGGAAGCGTGGCGGGCATGGCTGGGTTGACCTTACCTATGCCATGGCACAGTCCTGCGACGTTTATTTCTATGAGGCCGCTGTGGAAATGGGGGTGGATACCATGGTCAGCTACCTGTCCCGCTTCGGTTTTGGTGAAGATGCAACTCTGGACGTGTCCGGAGCCCTGAGCGGTATTCTGCCGTCCCCGGACTGGAAGCGGGCGACCCGCAACGAACCCTGGTATCCGGGCGATACGGTCAATCTGGGTATCGGTCAGGGGTTCATGCTCTCCACGCCCTTGCAGCTTGCTACTGCGACAGCACTGATCGCCAACCGTGGCGAATGGGTAGAGCCGCGCCTGCTGAAAGACATTGAGGGAGACCGTTCAGCAGACGAATTCTTGCCGAGTGAAACCCATGAGCCGTTGAAGCTTAAAGACCCGAGTGACTGGGAGTTCATTGCAGATTCCATGGCAGAAGTCATGCATGGTACCAAAGGCACTGCGCGCGCGGCCGCAAAGGGAGCGTCTTATCGCATGGCAGGGAAAACCGGGACGGCCCAGGTGTTCAGCCTTGCAGAAGACGAAGAGTACGATGCCGAGGAAATCCAGGAGCGGCTGCGCGACCATGCACTGTTCGTGGGTTTTGCGCCTGTCGACAACCCGAAGATTGCGGTTGCGGTGATCGTGGAAAACGGCGGCGGAGGCAGCAGTACGGCTGCCCCGGTAGCCCGGGAGCTGTTTGATGCATGGCTGCTGGAGTTTTCTGCCACCGACGATGCCTTGATCAGCAAGGCCGGATCGCAAGGGGAGGCGCCCTGATGGCTACCCGGGAAGTGTTCAGCTCAACGGCCAGTAATCCGCTCGGTCGGCCCAGGGGCTTCTGGTCAGCTCTGCATCTGGATCCTGTTCTGCTTGTACTGCTTGTCGGATTGGTATCCGGTGGCCTGTTCGTACTTTACAGCGGCGCTGACCGGAATCTTGATGTTGTAAAAGCTCAGGGCGTGCGTTTCGGTATCGCCTTTATTGTGATGCTGGTTTTTGCCCAGCTTGATCCATCGGTATTCCGGCGTTGGGCACCCTGGCTGTATGTTCTTGGTCTGGCCGGCCTGTTTGCCGTGTTATTTGCAGGTGTTGGTGCCAAAGGTGCACAGCGCTGGCTGGCGTTGCCGGGGCTGCCCCGGTTTCAGCCATCGGAGCTGATGAAGCTTGTAGTACCCATGATGGCTGCCTGGTACCTGTCCCGGCATTACCTGCCGCCCAGGTTGTCTGGTGTGGGAACAGGTCTGGCAATTGTACTGCTCCCCATGGTGCTTATTGTGCAGCAGCCGGACCTGGGTACATCGCTTCTGGTGGGCATGGCTGGCCTGTTTGTGGTGTTTTTCGCGGGTATGAGCTGGAAGCTCATTGGCGCATTTGTGGCGATGGTTTCCGTGGCGGCGCCGGTGATGTGGTTTTTCGGAATGCGTGAATATCAGAAACAGCGGGTGTTGACCCTGCTGGACCCCCAGAGTGACCCGCTGGGCGCGGGCTGGAATATTATCCAGTCCAAAACCGCCATTGGCTCCGGTGGGTTTGATGGCAAAGGCTGGCTTCAGGGTACCCAGTCGCACCTGGAATTTCTCCCGGAAAGCCATACGGATTTTATCGTAGCGGTACTGGCAGAAGAGTTCGGTTTTATCGGAATTCTTGTGCTGCTCAGCGTTTATTTTCTGATTATCCTGCGTTGTCTCTACATTGCCGTTACCGCACAGGACTCATTCAGCCGGCTGTTGGCGGGTGCTCTTACCATGACCTTCTTTATCTATGTGTTTGTAAATGTCGGCATGGTGAGTGGCCTGTTGCCGGTGGTCGGGGTACCCTTGCCACTGATTTCCTACGGCGGCACATCAACCGTAACCCTGATGGCGGCATTCGGCATTCTGATGTCTATACATACCCATCGCAGGATGATCACGGCGTGATGTCAGGCCGGTAATGGTGATCGATACAGGGAACCCGTTACAATGATGCTGACAGCTGCTCGTCCGTTTATTTTTGCAGCACCTATCCCAGAGGACATCCGGACAGTGATATCGAATCGCTCAGGTTTATGGCTGATTGTGTTGGCGGCGCAGGTGCTGGTGGGCTGTACTTCGGCACCGACTTCCAGCGGCACCGACCATTCAGCGCGCTATACGATTTCCCAGGACAGGGCACCTGAGGGAAACTTTGATGTTTCCGGGCTGTCAGACGCAGTGCCCGTGTACCAGGCGCCGGTCAGGGCGGGAAACAAATCGCCCTACACGGTGTGGGGCAAACGCTACACCGTGCTGGACAGCAACGACGGATATGTGGCCCGGGGCACCGCAAGCTGGTATGGCGAAAAGTTTCACGGCCACAAGACATCCAACGGTGAAACCTTTGATATGTATCAGATGTCGGCAGCCCACAAATCCCTGAGGATCCCGGGCTTCGCCAGGGTGACCAATCTGGAGAACGGACGCTCGGTGATTGTGCGGGTGAACGATCGGGGTCCGTTTCACGGAGACCGCCTGATTGACCTGTCCTATGCGGCTGCCAAAAAACTGGGCTACCAGTCCCGTGGAACAGCCCGGGTAGAGGTAGCCGCAATTACGGTCAAGCCGGACGGCAGTATGTTCCTGGCCGGCCAGCCATTTAATCTCAACGGGCAGCCTGCGAAGGCGCGGCCGGCGCAATCAGCGCCTTCAGAACCACGTGCTGTCGCTGCAAACGACGGCCAGGCCGGCGGCGGGTTGTTTGTTCAGCTCGGCTCGTTCGGCAGTCGCGACCCCGCGGAGAAACTACAGGATCGTGCCAGGAGTGTACTGAGCAATCCCGTGCGGGTACGCGCAGTGGATACAGCTTCGGGACGCTTCCACCGGGTACAGGTGGGCCCTTTCCAGGACGAGGGCAGTGCACGAAAGACGCAGGACCTGCTCGAGGCAAGGGGGTTTGCGCAATCCATTGTGCTGACCGATTCCGACTAGGCTTCAGACCACACACAAAAAACACACTTGACAACGAATGAATGGACCCATGGCACTAAAATCAGTTTTCCGCTCGCTTTCCTTTGTTTCAGCCTCTCTTGTTTTTGCGCTGATGCTTTCAGTGTCAGGCAAGGCTGTGTCCCAGACAGTCCTGATTCCGTCGCCGCCGCAGATCGCCGGCACCTCCTACGTGCTTATGGATCCGAAAAGTGGCCGTATTATCATGGAGGAAAACAGCAACGAGCGACTGCCGCCGGCCAGCCTGACCAAGATGATGACGGCGTACATCGTTGAGCGTGAGCTGGACGAGGGCCGCATCAGCATGTCCGATATGGTGCCCATCAGTGTCAAAGCCTGGAAGACAGAGGGGTCCCGCACGTTTGTCAAAGAAGGTACCAGCGTATCCGTGGAGGATCTCCTCAAGGGCGTTATCATCCAGTCGGGTAACGATGCCTCGGTCGCGCTGGCCGAGTTCGTTGCCGGCAGTGAGGGAGCTTTTGTGGATATCATGAACCAGCAGGCCAAGCTGTTGGGCATGAAGGATACCAATTTCGAGAATGCGACAGGCCTCCCTTCGCCTGATCACTTCTCTACTGCGTACGATTTAGCCATTCTGGCCCGTGCAATTATCAACGATTACCCGGAGAACTATCCGCTGTACGCGCAGAAGCATTTTACTTACAACAACATACGCCAGCCGAACCGCAACAGTCTGTTATGGCGTGACGACAGTGTTGACGGGTTGAAAACCGGTCATACCGAAGAGGCAGGCTACTGCCTGGTTGCGTCAGCGAAACGCAACGACACCCGTTTTATTGCCACTGTTATGGGCACCAGCAGCCCTCAGGCGCGCTCCCAGGAAATCCAGAAAATGCTGAACTATGGTTTTCGCTATTATGAGAGCGAGCGTTTGTTCCGCGCCGGCCAGGAGCTGATTGAAGCCAAGGTATGGGGTGGTCAGTCTGACAGGCTTTCTGTGGGAATGCTTGAAGACGTTTATGTAACCATTCCCCGGGGATCCCGCGACAGCCTCGAATCCAGCGTGGAACTTGATTCCGTTATCAAGGCACCGGTTCGCGCCGGCGATGAACTCGGCCGGGTCAAGGTATCCTACGAGGGTGAGGTGCTGGTCGACCAGCCAGTACTCGCACTGACGGAAGTCCCCGAGGGTGGCTTTTTCAAGCGCATCTGGGATGCCATCAAGCTGTTTTTTGTCCAGTTGTTCCAGTGAGGGCGAGTTCTGCCCGGGAGTAAAACGGCATGAGTGAGCCGAAAGCACCGAAAATCGAGTTTCCCTGTAAATACGGCATCAAAGTAATTGGTGATGCTGCGCCGGATTTCAAAGAGTTTGTGGTTGCGGTTGCTGAGCAGCACGCTCCGGGGATCAGGGAAGAAGATGTATCCATCAAAGACAGCAGGGAGGGCCGTTTCTGCTCAGTTCGCTTGAACATTCTTGCGACCGGCGAGCCCCAGTTAAAAGCCCTGTTTGAAGACCTCAAGGCCAGTGGCCGTGTGCACATGGTGTTGTAAAAACGATGCCTGAGTTGATTGTGAGGTCACTGGGGCGGCAGCCCTATCTGGAAACCTGGGAAGCCATGAAAAGCTTCACAGCACTCAGGGGCGACCACACCGCAGACGAGCTCTGGTGCCTTGAACACCCCCGGGTCTACACCCAGGGTCAGGCGGGCAAGCCCGAACACATTCTGGCCCCGGGCGATATCCCGGTAATACCGGTAGACCGCGGCGGGCAGGTGACCTATCACGGCCCGGGGCAGCTCGTGGTTTACCTGATGCTCGGCCTGACCCGTCGCAAGATAGGGGTAAGGGCGCTGGTAGACATTATTGAACAGGGCATTGTGGGCACTCTTGCCGAGTTGGGTATCACGGCACAGCCGCGACCGGATGCGCCGGGTGTGTACGTTGGCGACGCCAAAATTGCCTCTCTCGGATTGCGGGTTCGTCGTGGTTGCTCGTTCCATGGGCTGGCGCTGAACATTGATATGGACATGGAGCCTTTTCGCAGAATCAATCCCTGTGGTTACGCCGGACTGGCCATGTGCCAGGTCAGCGATTTTGTGGCCACTGCGTCCATGGATGATATTGAAAAGCGGCTGGTTGCCCACCTGGTTTCTGGCCTGGGCGAGACAGTGGTGAGTTACGGCCGGGGCTGGGAAAGTCAGGCCGGTATGCCATCCTGATGCAGGCAGACCCGGTTGCGCCCAGGTTTTTGTTAGGTTAAGAAACTACATCAGGGATTGGTTCAGGCTCGTTAAATTCTCCGGCTCGGACAGGTTATACATGTCATCCAGACGCACAGGCAATTCAGTCTCCCGCATCAAGACAGGCAGCTTCGAACGCCGGCTGAGCCTTACCCGCGCAGGGCTCTATGCCGGAACCCGTGTAGCCTCACACATGGCTACCAACTGGTTCAGCAGCAAGGAAAAACGGGACAAGCGTCACCGCGCCATGCTATCCAAACAGGCGCGCTTTCTTGTGGACGAACTGGGGAAACTCAAAGGCAGTGTGGTAAAAATCGGCCAGGTCATGGCTCTTTATGGCGAACACTTCCTGCCGGAGGAGGTAACTGAAGCCCTGCACACACTCGAAGACCAGACAACCTCGCTGGAGTGGCCAGCCATTGAGCGGGTTCTGATATCCGAACTGGGCAGCGAGCGGCTTGCAGAACTGGATGTGGACCCGGAACCCATTGGCGCTGCGTCCCTGGGCCAGGTACACCGCGCGTTACGGCGCAGCGATGGTCTGGAACTGGTGCTCAAGGTTCAGTATCCGGGGGTTGCCGATGCGGTGGACAGCGATCTGAACGCCGTGGCTCAGTTACTCCGGATGGCTCGGCTGGTGAGTTTCGGGCCCGAATTTGATGACTGGCTGGAAGAAGTCCGGCAAATGATGCACCGGGAAGTAGACTACCGCCTGGAAGCACGTACTACCGAAAAGTTCCGCCTTATGCTTGCGGACGACCCCCGGTTTGTGGTCCCGCGGGTGCTGCCGGAATACTCCAGTGCACAGGTTATCGCGTCAACCTATGAGCACGGTCACTCCGTCGGTTCCAGTGTGGTCAGGGAATTGTCGCTCGAGCGTCGCAGCGCGTTGGGAGAAGCCGCACTTGAGCTGTTTTTCCGGGAGTTGTTTGTCTGGGGCGAAATCCAGACCGACCCCAACTTTGGAAATTACCGGATTCGCATTGCCGGCGAGGATGGCAAAGGCGTGGATTACGATCGCATCGTGCTGCTGGATTTTGGCGCGGTACAGTCCTACTCGCCGGAGTTTCTGGACCCGGTTATCCAGATGATACGGGCTTCCTACGAAAACGATCTCGATGCCGTCATCGACGGGGGCGTAAAGCTGCGCTTTATGAGCAGGGACTGGCCAAAGGAGGTGCTGGAGAAGTTCGGGCAGGTTTGTATGTCTGTGCTTGAGCCCTTGTCGGGCAATCGTGAAGCCTGGCCAGACTATGCAGTGAACAGCAAGGGCCAGTACCGCTGGAAGCAAAGCGACCTGCCATCCCGGGTGGCACGTCAGGCAGCCCGATCGGCCATAAGCCGCTATTTCCGAGTGCCGCCCAAAGAGTTCGTGTTTCTGAATCGCAAGCTGATCGGTGTGTATACTTTCATTGCCGTGCTGCACTCGGAATTCAATGGTGAGGTGTTGCTCCGGCAGTACCTTTACGGTGACGGTGATGACACACCGGACGCCTCGGCGACTACCCAGATCACAAATGCATAACGCAGGCCTTTGCCAATACCTACGAGCACAATAAAGTTTACCCAGGGGACTCGCATGATACCGCCCACCAGCGTCAATGCATCGCCGCCCAGGGGCAGCCAGCCCAGAAGCAGAGACCACTGACCGTAACGGTTAAAGCTGTTGCGGGCCTTGTGCAACTGCATCTCACTGATCGGGAACCAGCGTTTGTGCTTGAATCGGTCCACCTGCCTGCCGATCACGCCGTTCACAACAGACCCCAGTGTATTGCCCAGTGTGGCCCAGAACCACAGCCACCACACCGGGTAGCCCTGAATCACCAGCGTTCCTGCCAGTATTTCCGAATAGGCCGGTAACAGAGTGGCCGCAGCGAAAGAGGTCAGGAACAGTGTCAGGTAAACCACGGAATTTTCCTTGTGATGATGGGCATAGAGCCCCTTCGGATGAGAAAAACGACCTACGTATCATCCGGTACTATAGCCGCCATGCAAAGTGTCAATTTTTAATTCACGACAGTCGTGTCATCATTAGTCATACTTTTTGCACTGCCCCGGAGCGGTTCCGGGCACACTATTGCGGAGATTTTTTATGGATCAGGTGACAATTTACGGTCGTTCCAGTTGCGGTTTCTGTGTCCGGGCAATAAGCCTGTGTGAATCCCGTAACTTGCCGTATACCTGGGTTGACATGATTGAACACAATATGACCAAGGCCGATATAGCCGATAAAATTGGCCGCCCCGTGCACACGGTCCCCCAGATTCTTGTCGGCGACAGGTACATTGGTGGCTACGACCAGTTTGCGGCCTGGGTGCGTGAACAGGAGGCAGGCAAGGTGATTCGCGTCTTGCGCATGTAAAAAGAGCCCCGCAGGTTATTGCAGGGCTCTTTTCCGGGGCCTGGAAAGGCCTGGAGGGCGCCCGCAACTGGTTCCGGGCGCCCGTTTCGTCTGTCAGATCTGAAAGTCGCTTTTCAGCTTTTTCTCAGCCAGAGTATTTTTCAGCTTCGCAACCCTGGGCAGGCCGTTATCGAACGGTGGGAAGCTCTCGCCGGCGATCAGTGGCTCCAGATAGTCACGGCAGTCCTGGGTAATGCCAAAACCATCATCTGTGATGTAGTGGATTGGCATCTTTTTTTCCTGGTTAGCCACTTCGCTTAGCGGGGCCTCGCCAATCGACCAGACGTAAGGTTTTGTTTTCTCTCGAACAATGGTCGGCATAACTGCCTGTTTGCCAGCCAATGCCATTTCTACAGCGGCTTTTCCAACGGCGTACGCCTGCTCCACGTCTGTGGCAGACGCAATATGCCGTGCGCTGCGCTGCAGATAATCCGCTACTGCCCAGTGATATTTGTGCCCGAGTGCCTGCCTGACCATGTTCGCCAGGGCTGGCGCTACGCCGCCGAGCTGGGTATGACCGAAAGCGTCTTTGGCTCCGGCATCTGCCAGAAAGCGACCGTCTTCGTACTGAGCACCCTCGGAGGCCACAACCACGCAGTAGCCGTATTCCTTCACGCAGAAATCCACCCGCTCCAGGAAGGCTTCGCGGTTAAACGGAATTTCCGGGAACAGAATAATGTGGGGTGGTTCGCCTTCGCCCTGGCCAGCCAGGCCACCGGATGCTGCAATCCAGCCGGCGTGACGGCCCATCACTTCCAGGATAAACACCTTGGTGGAAGTCTCGCACATGGATTTGATATCCAGGCTGGCTTCCAGAGTGGAGGTGGCAATGTACTTGGCAACAGAGCCAAAACCCGGGCAGCAGTCGGTAAACGGCAAATCGTTATCCACGGTTTTTGGAATGCCGATGCAGGTGATGGGGTAGCCCATTTTCTCGCTGATCTGCGAAACCTTGTAGGCAGTATCCTGGGAATCGCCGCCACCGTTGTAAAAGAAATAACCGATATCGTGGGCGCGGAACACTTCAATCAGGCGTTCATATTCACGGCGGTTTTCAGAGATGTTTTTCAGTTTGTGGCGGCAGGACCCGAAAGCGCCGCCCGGGGTGTGAATGAGTTCCTGAATGGCCTCATCACTTTCAAGGCTGGTATCAATCAGTTCTTCGTAAAGAGCGCCCAGAATTCCGTTTCGCCCGGCAAACACCTTGCCGATTTTGTCCGGATGCTTGCGGGCGGTCTGGATGACTCCACAGGCGCTGGCGTTGATAACGGCGGTAACACCGCCAGACTGAGCGTAGAAAGCGTTTTTGATAGCCATGTCGGGATGAGGCTCCTGCTGGTTTGACAATGGGCCAGATGATACGCCAAACGCGCTCAAGTTTCATGGACGGAAATACGGTCGTTCCGGGTCCGGATGTCTTGACGGAGTGGGGCGGATACGGGAGGCTTGTCGGGTTTCAACCAAGAGGGCACACGGCGAATGCACATTCATATACTGGGAATCTGTGGCACATTCATGGGCAGCCTGGCGGTTCTTGCAAGAGCGCTCGGCCACACAGTGACCGGTTCCGATCAGGGTGTTTATCCACCCATGAGCACCCAGTTGGAGGCACAGGGCATCAGCCTTCTGGAAGGTTACAGCCCGGAGCACCTTGAGCCGAAGCCTGATCTGGTGCTGATTGGTAACGCCATGTCCCGGGGTAACCCCGAGGTAGAAGCGGTACTCAATCGCAACATTGATTACATGTCCGGCCCGGAGTGGCTGGCCCGCGAAGTGCTGCGGCATCGTTGGGTGTTGGCGGTTGCCGGCACTCACGGTAAAACCACCACCACCGCCATGCTGCTGTGGATTCTTGAGCAGGCCGGGCTGGCGCCCGGTTACCTGGTTGGCGGTGTGCCCAGGGATTTCCCGGTTTCAGCCAGCCTTGGGAACAGCGATTTTTTTGTGATTGAGGCCGACGAGTACGACAGCGCCTTTTTCGACAAACGCTCGAAGTTCGTTCATTACCGCCCCCATACCCTCATACTGAACAATCTTGAGTTTGATCACGCAGACATCTTTGAAAACGTCGAAGCGATTGAGCGTCAGTTCCATCATCTGGTTCGCACGGTTCCGTCCCAGGGATTAATTATCCGACCGAGCCTGGATGCCCATCTGGACAAGGCGCTGGCCATGGGGTGCTGGAGCCCGGTTCAGGCTACGGCGATTGGCAGTGAAGTGGCGGCCTCAGTGGATTGGCGTGCCGAATTGTTAACCGGGGATGGCAGCCGGTTTATGGTTATCCACCATGAGCAACCCGTTGCTGTGGTGAAGTGGAGCCAGACCGGTTTGCATAACGTTCGTAATGCCCTGGCGGCCATTTCAGCGGCAAAGCATGTGGGTGTGACACCGGATCACGCGGTCGCCGCATTGTGCAGATTCTCCGGCGTAAAGCGCCGTATGGAATTGCTGGCGGATATTAATGGCGTGAGAGTTTACGATGACTTTGCTCACCACCCGACCGCGATAGCGACTACGCTGGAAGGCTTGCGCAACCAGGTGGGGGAAGAGCCGATCATTGCCCTGATAGAGCCCCGTTCCAATACCATGCAGCAGGGCGTCCACCAGCATAGCCTGTTGCCAAGCGCTGCCCTTGCCGACAGGGTCTATTGGGCCAACCTGAATAATATGGAGTGGTTGCCGGAACTGGTGGCAAGCTGGCAGTCGGAGAATCCTGAATCCTGCCAGCACAGTGTCGAATCCACTGTGGAGGCGTTGATTGAGCGTGTGGTGAGCAACCATACCGGGCCCTGCCAGATTGTCATCATGAGCAATGGTGGCTTTGGTGGTATTCACGGCAGGCTTATTGCCGAACTTGAGCGTGTTCATGGCTGAACTGGCGCCCCTGTATAACCCTGAGGACGACGGAACAGATGACTGACAAGATGG
>JACDJA010000585.1_pt1 | contig 40178 bp, 36 predicted proteins | sample 7449241 | NCBI WGS metagenome assembly JACDJA01 (sample SAMN14253289, study PRJNA609438) | sludge metagenome | isolation source: initial anaerobic sludge | collected 2018-12-20 | reverse complement strand
CACGAGCGCGCGAACCTCCTCCATCCGGAGATATGAAGCTTATACCCCGTCAGTGGTAGGTGCGGGTTATGTGGTAGTAACCACGCAGATTTCAGGTTTGTTCTGCCACACAATGGTCTTAAATCGGAAAAACGATCCGGCAGACGGAGAGAGACCATGAGTCATTTGATAGACAAGCTGAGCTACTTCAGCAAAAAGCGCGAGCCCTTCGCGAACGGCCACGGCGAAACCCACGAAGTCAGTCGCGACTGGGAAAACAGCTACCGCCAGCGCTGGCAGCACGACAAGATCGTGCGTTCCACCCACGGCGTCAACTGCACCGGTTCCTGCAGCTGGAAAATCTACGTCAAGAACGGCCTGGTCACCTGGGAAACCCAGCAAACCGACTACCCCCGTACCCGTCCCGATCTGCCCAACCACGAGCCCCGTGGCTGCCCCCGTGGCGCAAGCTATTCCTGGTACATGTACAGTGCCAACCGCCTGAAGTATCCGTTGATGCGCAAGCACCTGATGAAGCTGTGGCGTGCCGCCCGTGTGCAGTTCAACGACCCGGTTGAGGCCTGGGCATCCATTGTGGAAGATCCCAAGAAAACTGCCGAGTACAAGCCCCGTCGTGGTATGGGCGGTTTTGTGCGTTCTACCTGGGATGAAGTGAATGAGCTGATTGGTGCGTCTAACGTTTATACCGCCAAAAAGCACGGCCCGGACCGCATCATCGGTTTCTCGCCGATCCCTGCAATGTCCATGATTTCCTACGCCGCAGGCAGCCGCTACCTGTCGCTGATTGGTGGCGTGTGCCTGAGCTTCTACGACTGGTACTGTGACTTGCCGCCAGCATCCCCGCAAACCTGGGGTGAGCAGACCGACGTTCCCGAATCTGCTGACTGGTACAACTCCGGCTATATTATTGCCTGGGGCTCCAACGTGCCGCAGACCCGTACCCCGGACGCCCACTTCTTCACCGAAGTGCGTTACAAGGGCACCAAAACGGTTGCCATTACCCCGGATTACGCAGAAGTTTCCAAGCTTTCTGACGAGTGGATGAATCCCAAGCAGGGCACCGATGCCGCTCTGGGCATGGCCATGGGCCACGTGATTCTTAAAGAGTTCCACGTCGACAAGCCCAGCGAGTATTTCACCGATTACGTGCGCCGCTACACCGACATGCCCTACCTGGTCATGCTGGAAGAAAAGGATGACGGCAGCTTCGTGCCGGGTCGTTTCCTGCGTGCCAGCGATCTGGTAGACGGCCTGGGCGAAGAGAACAACCCCGAGTGGAAAACCGTCGCCATTGATGAAGCCTCTGGCGAGCTGACTGCGCCCAATGGCTCCATTGGCTACCGCTGGGGAGAGAAGGGCAAATGGAACCTGAAGCAGACCGCCAAGGGCTCTGATGTCAACCTGCAGTTGTCCATGGTCGAGAAGCACGACGAAGTTGTCGATGTTGCCTTCCCGTACTTTGGCGGTATTGAGCATGACCATTTTCAGCACGTGGAAGTCAAGGACATCCTCAAGCACAAGCTGGGCAGCCGCAAGGTGCAGCTGGCGGATGGCACAGAAGGTCGTGTGGTGACGGTGTTTGATCTGATGGTGGCCAACTACGGCATCAGCCGTGGCCTGGGCGAGGACGATGGCGCGACTTCCTATGACGAAGTCAAGCCCTACACTCCGGCCTGGCAGGAAAAGATTACCGGCGTTCCCGCCGAGAAAGCCATTCGAATTGCCCGTGAGTTTGCCGATAATGCCGACAAGACCAAGGGTCGCTCCATGGTCATCGTTGGTGCCGGTATGAACCACTGGTACCACATGGACATGAACTATCGCGGCCTGATCAACATGCTCATTATGTGTGGGTGCATTGGCCAGAGCGGCGGTGGTTGGTCCCACTACGTTGGCCAGGAAAAACTGCGCCCGCAGACCGGCTGGCAGCCGCTGGCCTTTGGTCTGGACTGGCAGCGGCCACCGCGTCAGATGAACGGCTCGTCGTTCTTCTATGCGCACTCTGGTCAATGGCGCTATGAGAAACTGGGTGTGGACGAAATCCTGTCGCCGCTGGCGGACAAGTCCAGATTCGGTGGCAGCCTGATCGACTATAACGTGCGTGCCGAGCGCATGGGCTGGTTGCCGTCCGCGCCGCAGCTGAACCGAAACCCGCTGGGTATTGCCGCGGAGGCAGAAAAGGCCGGTATGGAAGTATCGGACTATGTGGCACAGTCCATGAAAGATGGTTCCCTGGCGTTTGCCAGCGAGGATCCGGAAGCGCCGGAAAACCACCCGCGCAATCTGTTTATCTGGCGTTCAAACCTGCTCGGTTCCTCGGGTAAGGGCCATGAGTACATGCTCAAGTATCTGCTGGGCACCAGAAGCGGTTTGCAGGGCAAGGATCTGGGCCACGAAGGCGGCGCCAAGCCCAAGGAAGTGAAATGGCGCGACGAAGCCCCGGAAGGCAAGCTCGACCTGCTGGTGACCCTGGACTTCCGTATGTCCACCACTTGCCTGTACTCCGACATCGTTCTGCCGACGGCCACCTGGTATGAGAAGAACGATCTGAATACCTCAGACATGCACCCGTTCATTCACCCGCTCACCGCCGCCACAGATCCGGCATGGGAAGCGCGCAGTGACTGGGAAATTTACAAGGGTATCGCCAAGTCGTTCTCGAAAGCAGCAGAAGGTCATCTGGGCGTCGAGAAGGATGTGGTCACTCTGCCACTGCTGCACGATGCTCCGGCAGAGCTGGGTCAGCCCTTTGATGTAAAGGACTGGAAGCGTGGTGAATGTGAGCTGATTCCGGGCAAGACCGCGCCCAACTTTATCACTGTTGAGCGGGATTATCCGAACACCTACGCCCGCTTCACCTCCCTTGGGCCTCTGATGGACAAGCTGGGTAACGGTGGTAAGGGCATTAACTGGAACACCGAGAAAGAAGTGAAGTTCCTGGGCGACCTGAACTACAAGCATATCGACGGTGCCAACGCCGGTCGGCCGAAGATCGAAAGTGCCATTGATGCCGCAGAAGTGATTCTGACCCTGGCACCCGAAACCAACGGCCAGGTTGCCGTAAAGGCCTGGCAGGCGCTTTCCGACATCACCGGTCTGGATCACACGCACCTGGCGAAGAACAAGGAAGAGGAAAAGATCCGCTTCCGGGACATAGTGGCACAGCCGCGCAAGATCATTTCCAGCCCCACCTGGTCTGGCCTGGAGGACGAGCATGTGTCCTATAACGCCGGGTACACCAACGTGCACGAACTGATTCCCTGGCGCACCCTCACCGGGCGCCAGCAGTTCTACCTGGACCACGAGTGGATGCGGGCCTTTGGCGAAAGCCTGCTGGTTTACCGGCCACCCATCAACACCAAGACGGTCAGCAGCATGCTGAACCAGCGCAGCAACGGTAATCCGGAGAAAGCGCTGAACTGGATTACCCCGCACCAGAAGTGGGGCATCCACAGCACCTACAGCGACAACCTGCTGATGCTGACCCTGTCCCGCGGTGGCCCGATTGTGTGGCTGAGCGAAGACGACGCCAAGGAAATGGAAATCGAGGACAACGACTGGATTGAACTTTTCAACGCTAACGGTGCTATTGCAGCCCGGGCGGTTGTGAGCCAGCGGGTTATGCCGGGCATGGTCATGATGTATCACGCCCAGGAGCGGATCGTGAATATACCGGGCTCCGAGATTACAGGTACCCGGGGCGGCATTCACAACTCCGTTACCCGTGTGTGCCCGAAACCGACCCATATGATCGGCGGCTACGCGCAATTCTCATACGGTTTCAACTACTACGGAACCGTAGGCTCCAACCGCGATGAGTTTGTTGTGGTGCGTAAAATGAAGAACATTGACTGGCTTGACGGCGAAGGCAACGACACTGTCCAGGAGGCTGTAAAATGAAAATCCGTTCCCAAGTAGGCATGGTGCTGAACCTGGACAAGTGCATCGGTTGCCATACCTGTTCAGTGACCTGTAAAAACGTATGGACCAGCCGTGAAGGCATGGAGTACGCCTGGTTCAATAACGTCGAGACCAAGCCCGGTATCGGTTACCCGAAAGAGTGGGAAAACCAGGACAAATGGAAAGGCGGCTGGATGCGGGATGCCAGCGGTAAGATCCGCCCACGCATTGGCGGTCGTTTCCGGGTACTGGCGAATATTTTCGCCAACCCGGATCTGCCGGAAATCGACGACTACTACGAGCCGTTTGATTTCGATTATCAGCATCTGCACACCGCAGGTGACAGCAAGCACCAGCCCATCGCACGGCCACGCTCGCTGATCTCCGGCCAGCGCATGCAGAAAATCGAGTGGGGCCCGAACTGGGAAGAAATCCTGGGCACCGAGTTTGCCAAACGTCGCAAGGATAAAAACTTCGACCAGGTGCAGGCGGATATCTACGGCCAGTTTGAAAACACCTTCATGATGTATCTGCCACGCCTGTGTGAGCACTGCCTGAACCCGACGTGTGTCGCCAGCTGCCCGAGTGGCGCTATCTACAAGCGTGAAGAAGACGGCATTGTACTCATCGACCAGGACAAGTGTCGCGGATGGCGCATGTGCGTCTCCGGCTGCCCGTACAAGAAGATCTACTTCAACTGGAAAACCGGCAAGTCCGAAAAGTGCATCTTCTGCTACCCGCGCATTGAAGCCGGTATGCCGACTGTGTGTTCCGAGACCTGTGTAGGGCGTATCCGCTACCTGGGTGTGCTGCTTTACGATGCGGATCGCATTGAGGAAGTAGCCAGTGCCCCGGGCGAGCATGAGCTTTACGAAAAGCAGCTGGAAATCTTCCTTGACCCGAACGATCCGAAGGTGATCGAGCAGGCGAAGAAAGATGGCGTACCCATGAACGTTATTGCCGCGGCCCAGCGCAGCCCCGTCTACAAAATGGCGGTGGACTGGAAACTGGCCCTGCCTCTGCACCCGGAGTATCGCACCCTGCCGATGGTCTGGTACGTGCCGCCCCTGAGCCCGATCCAGTCTGCAGCAGAGGCCGGCAAGGTTGAGTTCGACGGCATACTGCCGAAGATCGAAAGCCTGCGCATTCCGGTCAAGTACCTGGCCAACATGTTGACCGCAGGAGATGAGAAGCCGATCGTGCGTGCCCTCAAGCGCATCATGGCCATGCGCCTGTACAAGCGCGCAGAAACCGTTGAAGGCGTTGAAGACCTGCGGGCACTGGAAGAAGCCGGCCTGACAAAGGCTCAGGCCGACGAAATGTATCGCTACCTGGCCATTGCTGACTATGAGGATCGCTTTGTGATTCCCACCAGTCACCGCGAGCTGGCGAAGGAAGCCTTCCCGGACGCAACTGCCCACGGTGAGCGCAACGGGTGTGGTTTCAGTTTCGGCGACGGCTGCAACGGCGACAGCAAGTTCAACATGTTCGGCGGCCGCAAACAGACCACCACCATGGTGCAGAAGCTGACCACGGTAAAGCAGGTCGATCCGAAACAGTTGCAGGATTAAGGGGGCCACTATGAAGCTATTAAAAGTACTGGCAAGAATTCTGGAGTACCCGACGGCGGAACTTCAGGCCTCCAAAGATGCCCTGGTTGCCGCTGTTCTGGAGGACGGCCGGCTGCCACGGAAAAACAAGGAGCAGTTGCTCCAGTGTATTGACCGCCTGTGTGACGGAGACTTGCTGGATCTTGAAGAGGCCTATACCGGCACCTTCGACAAAGGCCGGGCCACCTCGTTACTGTTGTTTGAGCACGTACACGGTGAATCCCGTGATCGCGGCCAGGCAATGGTTGATCTGATGGAGCAGTATCGCGCCAACGGGCTGGAAATCGACGCCAGGGAGCTACCGGACTACCTGCCGCTGTTTCTGGAGTATCTGTCGACCCGCCCCTGGGACGAGATCCGGAACTGGCTGGAAGATATCCACCACATTCTGGGCCTGTTGGGCGAGCGGTTGTACCAGCGCGAAAGTCTCTACCACGTAGTCATGGATTCGTTGCTGGAGTTGTCTGGTCGCAAAACCGATCGACAGGAGCTGGCACAGCTTGTGGCTTCGGAGGAGCGCGACGATACACCGGAAGCACTGGACAAGGTCTGGGAAGAAGAAATGGTGAAGTTTGTGGATGATCAGGGCAGCTCCTGCAGTACCGGCGGCGTTGTTGGCCAGCGCCGCCGCGAACTGGAACAGACCCAGACCATTCACCTCAGTGATCATCTGATGACGGATGTAACGCCCGCTCAGGCGCGTGCCGCCGCGAGAGACGCCTGACGGCGCAGGAGGAGACCAAGATGATGTCTTATCTGAACACACTGATTTTCGGGATTTACCCGTACATCGCCCTGGTAGTGCTGTTTCTTGGCACCTGGGCACGATACGACCAGGCGCAGTTCACCTGGAAAGCTCACTCCAGCCAGATGTTGCGCAAGAAAAACATGGTAATGGCCAGCGTGCTGTTCCATGTGGGCATTCTGGTGATCTTCTTTGGCCACCTGGTTGGCCTGTTGACACCGCATTTCGTGTACGAACCTTTCATGAGTGCCGGTACCAAGCAGGTGATGGCGATTGTGGTTGGTGGTATCGCCGGGGTGATGTGCCTGGTGGGCGGCGTCATGCTGGCGTATCGCCGGCTGACAGATCCAAGAATCCAGGCCAGCAGTACCTTTGCCGATAATATGGTGATCGTTATCCTGGTGGTCCAGGTAGCACTGGGTCTGCTGACCATTCTGCCAACGCTGGGCCATCTGGACGGCGGCACCATGTTGATGCTGGCAGGCTGGGCACAGAGCATTTTCACCTTCCAGGGCGGGGCAGCCGAATACATGGTGGGTGTGCACTGGATCTACAAGCTCCATATATTCTTGGGCCTGACAATCTTTGTGCTCTTCCCGTTCACCCGGCTGGTGCACATGCTGAGTGTTCCGCTGGAGTATTTCGGGCGGAAGTACCAGGTGGTTAGGAAGCGGGCGTAAGGGTAAGAAATAGTGAAAGGCCCGCCCCCTCTCCCCCGGCCCCTCTCCCGCGAGGGGAGAGGGGAGCTAAAGCCTCCAAGCTTGCAGGATCGTTCCCAAACTTTCAGGGTCGTTCCCAAGCCTACGGACTTGCTCCCAGGCCAGAGAGCAGGGCAGTAAAAGCCCCTCTCCCCTCGCGGGAGAGGGGTTGGGGAGAGGGGGTGCAGCCCCACTGAAAAGCATCTACGGAGACCAACCATGCAACTGATCCCCACCGGCGAGCCGGAAAAGCCAAGAAACCATTTCCCACCCGTGTATGTGGGTGAAACCCTGATATCCGAAGAAGATATCGCCCGGGAAATGCAGCACCACCCGGCGGAAGAAGTGGCCGAAGCCTGGCATGAAGCCGCCAAAAGCCTGGTTATCCGTGAGCTTCTGCTGCAACAGGCGAAAACCCTGAAGCTGCCGGAAGAGCTGGACGAAGAGGCTGCCATTGCCCGTGTCCTCGAGCTGGAACTTGATGTACCGGAGCCCAGTGATGCGGATTGCGAGCGATTCTACGCCGCCAACCCCGGCCGCTTCCGTAGCCCGACGCTCATGGCCGTAAGCCACATTCTGCTGGCCGCTGCGCCGGATGATGTGCAGGAGCGTATGCGCCAGGAAGAGGTTGGCCAACAGTTGCTGTCGTCCCTGCTTGAAGGCCGCGCCCAGTTTTCAGCACTGGCCAAACAGTATTCCGCCTGTGAATCCCGCCATCAGAATGGCAGCCTGGGCCAGATCAGCAAGGGGCAAACGGTTGAAGAGTTTGAGCGCCCGGTTCTTGCGCTCAATGAAGGTCTCAATCCCGAGTTGATTGAAAGCCGCTACGGCTGGCACATTGTGCGTGTGGACCAGCGTATTGATGGCGAACAGTTACCATACGAGCACGTGAAGCCGAAAATCCGCCAATACCTGAGTGAGAGCGTTACCCGGCGTGCGTTCCGTCAGTACCTGCAGGTGCTGGCTGCGGAAACAGGTGTTGAAGGCGTGGACCTTGAGCTGCCTGATTCGCCACTCATGCAGTGACGCGTTTACGCGTTGCACTATCAAAGTAGGTAGCAATGTGAAATATTGCGTTAAGTCAAATTATCCTAAGTAACCGGGATAATACCCCCATGGAGGGAGCGATTTTTCGGGAGCATCGTCTTATCATCTAAAAGATGATTTTGAATGCATGATATGAAAGAGGATACTACCCATGGTGGCGATGCAATCTGCGGAAACCCGCTACGCCAAACCGGTTCTTGTGGCAGCCAGTCCGTTGACGGACGATGACAGCGGGTTGGCGCCATTGCGCCGCCATGCTCTGTTCAATACCTTCAGTGAAGCGGATATGCAGACCCTCATTCTGCAGTCTCGTCGTCTTCGCCTCGGGCATCATCAGTTGCTTTACCGGCAGGATATGCCCGCTCATCACTTCTTCTTTGTCATGTCGGGGCGGTTGCGCCTGTACCGGCTGGACTCCTCCGGCATTGACCGGACGCTTGACAGTATTGCGCCCGGCGATGTTTTTGCCGAGGTCATGATCTATGCGGATCCTGCCCGCTACGCCTGCTACGCGGAAGCATTGAAATCCAGTGAAGTGATGATGATCCCGGTCAAGGCCTATCAGGACCTGCTCGACCGTAACTCTGCGTACGCCCATGCAGCACTTCGCCACTACGCCATGCGCGCTGTGTCCCGGTTCCATGATCTTGAGATCATGACTGTCCAGAATGCCCGTGATCGCCTGATCCGTTACCTGATTGACCTGCTGCCAAACGGTGCCGCAGAGGGTGGCGAGGTTGAGCTGCCGTTGCCCAAGTGCCTGGTTGCCTCCAGGCTTGCAATGCAACCGGAAACCTTTTCCCGGATTCTGGCCGATCTCAAGTCCAACGGACTGGTGCGGGTTAACCGTAGCAAACTGTTCATTTCCGATCCCAAGCGATTGATCGAAATCAGCCAGTAACCTGGTTGATTTTGATCAATCAACATTCAAGCCTTCAGGCTCCATGCAGGAGGATTAGTGAAAGCAAGAAAACAGCGCCCCCTGATTTATTCCTGTTCCGGCTGCTCCGATGTGGCGCAGCTTGCAAACAATGCGGCGATAAAACTGGATCACACCGGCGAATTTGAAATGTCCTGCATTTCCGGTGTTGGCGGCAAGATACCTTCTCTTGTAAAAACTGCGCGTTCCGGGCGCCCTGTCACGGTGATAGATGGCTGCCCCCTGCATTGTGCGCGGGCATGTCTGGAAAATATTGGCGTAGAAGCCGATGAACATGTGCGTCTGTACGAGTTTGGCTTTAAAAAGCACTACGGTCAGAGTTATGGTGATGACGCTGTGGATGAAGTCTGCCAAGAAATTCTCCGGCGCCGGGACGCTCAGGTTCTGATTGTCCGCCAGGCGTAACCAATACCTGCAAGTTACTACCAAGGATTATGCGTCCATGATTAGCAGTTATGACGATCTGATCAAAGCAACCGGAAGTGAACCTGAGCCGCAGCGCCTGTTATTTGTTTTTTGTCGGGCAGAATTGCCAGACGATGCATCCCCGGAAGAAAAGGCCGCCTTCAAGCGCGGTGAAGGCGGTGCACTTACGCCGGTGATCTGCGTGGATAAAGCCCCGCAGGAGGCGTCCGAATTCTCCGCACTGGTTGAAGAATCCCGGGGCACCGGCCAGGAGTGGGATGTGGTTTTTGTTGCTGCCATGTCAGGGCGGGGGGGTGTGGCGCCGTCTTCCGATGAGGCCCAGCAACCAATGACCATGATGGTGGAATCCATCCGTCTTGGGCATATCAGCAATTACCTGCCTCTGGACAAGAACGGAAACGCAGTCAGCCTTGGCTGATCCAAGTCATCTGTTTGGCTATCGTCAGAAGATATATCCATATAGAGGTATTTGATTTATTCCTCAGTTGCCTAAGCTGATGGTCTCAGCCTTAGGTGATCCACTGTTTCCTTCGGGGGCTTGTTTTGAACGTTTTTTTCCGCGCTGTATCAGGTCTTTTGGGCCTGTTGTTGTCAGTAATACCCCTGGTTCAGGCTGAACCGCTCAGCCAGTATGAGCCGGCTGCCGGGCGCCAGGTTATCCAGAAAGCCTTCCCGGAAGTGACCCGTCTGGAACCACGCGAGGGCAATCGCGCCATACAGGAACTGTACGCCGGCGACGAGCTGAAAGGCTATGCCTATCAATCCCTTGATTTTGTGCAGACTCCCGCCTATTCCGGCAAGCCTCTGAACGCCATGGTGGTGCTGGACACAGAAGGCACTATTCGCTTCGCCAAGGTTATTCATCACGATGAGCCCATACTTCTGGTGGGTATCCCCGAAAGCAAGCTCCATGACTTTACCGACCAGTATGCCGGCCTGAAGGCCGACCAGCGGGTTACCGTAGGCGGAACCACATCCGAGCGCAAGGTTGCTGTCGACGGCCTGTCCGGCGCCACAGTAACGGTGATGGTGGTTAACGAGGTGATCATGCGCACCGCCCACAGGGTGGGTGTTGAGCTTGGTCTGGTTGAAGGCGGTGGTACGAAGCGCCCGCCAAAAGCTGAGGTGGTTCAAGACGGTTTTCAGCCGCGCACCTGGGAAGAACTGACGGGCGATGGCTCCATTCGCCGCCTGTTGCTTACCAAAGGCCAGGTAGATGATTCGTTCAAAGGCACCGAGGCTGAGGGCGTGGAAACCGCCGCGCCCGATGAGCGCGATGAACCGCTGATTGATCTTTACACGGCTTACCTTGATACACCGACCATTGGCAGGAACCTGCTTGGTAAAAGTCAGTACGAATGGCTTACCTCCGAACTGAAGGAAGGGGAGCAGGCCATTGCCGTTATGGCCAACGGGGAGTATTCCTTTAAAGGCTCCGGCTACGTGCGCGGTGGTATTTTTGACCGCATTCAGATCCGCCAGTACGGGGACACCTTCAACTTCCGGGATCTGGACTTTTACCGGCTAAGCGATGTTTACGCTGAAGGCATGCCCGATTTCAAGGAAATGGCCATTTTCATCATCCGGCAACAACACAATTTTGATCCGGGCGCGCCCTGGACTCTGGAATTGACCGTAAAGCGCCAGACCGGACCTCTGGACAGCGAGTTTCAGGTGTTTCCGCTGGAATACCAGCTCCCGGAGAAATATTACACCCGTGCCGAACCGGTGCTGACGGAAGAGGAATGGCTGGAAGAGCAGCCTCTGTGGGTCCAGGTCTGGTATCAGCGCCAGTTCCAGGTGATCGTACTGGGTATTGGTATCGGAGTGCTGTTACTGATTCTGTTCTTCCAGGACTGGCTGGTTAAAAAACCCAAAATTACGCGCTGGATTCGCCACGCATTTCTTACCTACACGCTGTTCTTCATCGGCTGGTTTGCGCTGGGGCAGTTGTCTGTCGTTAATGTGCTCACGTTCGTGAACAGTCTGATCAGCGGGTTTACCTGGGAAACCTTCCTGATTGATCCGGTGATCTTCATACTCTGGGCCGTGGTAGCGGGCATTGTCCTGCTTTGGGGCCGGGCTGTTTACTGTGGCTGGTTGTGCCCGTTTGGTGCCTTGCAGGAACTGGTCAACGAGATTGCGCGCAAGTTCAAGGTGCCTCAGTACACTGTGCCCTGGCCCATCCATGAACGTTTGTGGGCGCTCAAGTACATCATTCTGCTGGTGCTGTTCGGGGTGTCTCTGGACTCTATGGCAACCGCTGAAAAGATGGCGGAGATCGAGCCTTTCAAGACCGCGATTACCCTGCACTTTGATCGTAGCTGGCCGTTTGTGACTTACGCCGTTCTGCTGGTTGTCGTGAACATTTTTACTCGCAAGGTGTTCTGCCGCTACATGTGCCCGCTGGGTGCTGCATTGGCGCTGCCGACCAAACTGCGTGTTTTCGACTGGCTCAAGCGTCGCAAGGAGTGCGGTAACCCTTGCCAGTTGTGCGCCAAGGAGTGTGAAGTTCAGGCCATTCACCCTGACGGCACCATCAACTACCAGGAGTGCCATTACTGTCTGGATTGCCAGATGACCTATTTCGATGACCACAAATGTCCGCCGCTGATCGTCAAGCGTCGGGGTAAGCGCCGTGGTCACAACGCACCAGGCCACCCGGAGGAGATTCCGGTGGTTCAGGTGAGCTAGCAGTGTAAAAAAAAGCCAAAAAAACGGGAAAAAATAGAACCGCCATTACCAATAACGGAGTTGGATGCTATGAAAAAAACAGATGAGTTCCAGAAGGACGTGTCTGAAAACGGCGAAAGTGGCCTGAGCCGTCGCCGCTTCCTGGGCGCTACGGCGCTGGCAGGTGCAGTTGGTGCTGCAGGTCTGGGTGGTGCTGTAATGACCCGTGAATCCTTTGCAGCCGCCGCAAAAGAAGCCCAGAACAAGATCCATGTGGGGCCGGGCGAACTGGATGAGTACTACGGTTTCTGGAGCGGTGGTCACCAGGGTGAGGTGCGTGTTCTTGGCGTGCCGTCCATGCGTGAGCTGATGCGGATTCCGGTCTTTAACGTTGATTCAGCCACAGGCTGGGGTATCACTAACGAGAGTAAAGACGTTCTCGGACATGATAACGAGTATCTGAACGGCGATTGTCATCACCCGCACATCTCCATGACCGATGGTCGTTATGACGGCAAGTACCTGTTCATTAACGACAAGGCCAATACGCGTGTGGCCCGTATCCGCCTGGATATCATGAAGTGTGACAAGATCACGCATATCCCGAACGTACAGGCCATTCACGGTTTGCGCCTGCAGAAAGTTCCACATACCAAGTACGTGTTCTGTAACGCAGAGTATGTGATTCCTCACCCGAACGACGGCAGCGACTTCTCTCTGGAGAACAGCTACACCATGTTTAACGCCCTGGATGCGGAAACCATGGAAGTGGCCTGGCAGGTAATTGTAGACGGCAACCTGGATAACACAGATGCTGACTACACCGGCAAGTATGCCGCCTCCACCTGTTACAACTCCGAGAAAGCCGGGGATCTGGCGGGCACCATGCGTAATGACCGCGACTGGGCAGTGGTGTTCAATGTTGAGCGTATTGCAGAAGCGGTGAAGAATGGAGATTTCAAAACCCTGGGTGACTCCAAAGTCCCAGTGGTTGATGGCCGTGGAAAATCCCCGTTCACCCGTTACATTCCGGTGCCCAAGAACCCGCACGGTTTGAACACCTCACCAGATGGCAAGTACTTCATCGCTAACGGTAAGCTCTCGCCTACCTGCACGGTTATTGCCATTGATAAGCTTGACGATCTGTTCGACGACAAAATCGAGCTTCGCGACGCAGTAGTTGCCGAGCCGGAACTGGGTCTCGGGCCTCTGCACACTACCTTTGATGGTCGTGGCAACGCTTACACCACGTTGTTTATCGACAGCCAGGTGGCCAAGTGGAACATTGCAGACGCTATCAGGCACTATAACGGTGAAGATGTTAACTACCTGCGTCAGAAGCTGGATGTGCATTATCAGCCCGGTCATAACCACGCGTCTCTGACCGAATCCCGCGATGCCGATGGCAAGTGGCTGGTTGTTCTTTCCAAGTTCTCGAAAGACCGCTTCCTGCCGGTTGGACCGCTGCACCCGGAGAACGATCAGCTGATCGATATTTCCGGCGAAGAGATGAAGCTGGTTCATGATGGCCCGGCGTTTGCTGAGCCCCACGACTGTATTCTGGTTCGTCGTGACCAGATCAAGACCCAGAAGGTCTATAAGCGCGACGATCCTTACTTCGCCAGTGCCCGCGCCCAGGCAGAGAAGGATGGCATTACTCTGGAAGCCGATAACAAGGTGATTCGCGACGGTAACAAGGTTCGCGTTTACATGACGTCGGTTGCACCCATGTATGGCATGACAGAGTTCAAGGTCAAGCAGGGCGATGAGGTGACGGTTTACGTTACCAACCAGGACACCATTGAGGATGTGACGCACGGTTTCTCTATGGTTAACCATGGTGTAAGTATGGAGATCAGCCCGCAGCAGACGTCTTCGGTTACGTTTGTTGCGGATAAGCCGGGTGTTCACTGGTACTACTGCAACTGGTTCTGTCATGCTCTGCACATGGAGATGACGGGTCGGATGTTGGTAGAGAAGGCCTGATTTAGCAGGTATAGCCGGGGCCCTTTTTTGGGCTCCGGTGTTTTTCGCAAGTCGGAGAAGCAAATCAAGGGAAGAGAGCCTTTCAAAACACGCTGTGGATACGTCCGTGTACGCTTGGCTCCGCCATCCATGGCTCCGCACAGTTTTGAAAGGCTCTCTTCCCTTGCTTTGCCAGACAATTTAGCCAGCCTTGAACTTATTGAGTAATCGTTAATGCACCACATTTTGCGTTTAGGGGTGGCCCTGACAGTCGCCTTGCTATCGCTGACCGCCCAGGCCGATATCCAGCAGCAACTGGATGATCTGGAGCCGGGCGCCACCTTTGAGCTACCTCCCGAAAATCTCTCACCGTTGGTTATCAGGGTGCCGGGGGTGACCGTGGCGTGCCGTCCGGAAACGCTTATCGATGGTGGTGGCGCAGGCAATGCGGTTGAGATTCAGGCGGAAGGCATAACGCTTACAGGTTGTCGTATCCGGAACTGGGGTACGGATCTGAATGAGTTGAATGCCGGGGTGTTTGTTAAGCGGGAAGCCAGCAACGTGACAGTTGAGAATAGCGATCTGCAGGGTTCTGCGTTTGGTATCTGGCTGGACGCGACGCCGGATGTGACGGTGAGGAATAACCGGATTCGCGGCGATGATTCTGTACGTCCGAATGATCGGGGAAATGGCATCCATCTGTTCAATACAACCGGGGCGTTGATTGAGGGGAATGATATCCGCCAGACGCGGGATGCGATTTATATTGAGACGGCCAATGGCAATGAGATCCGTAATAACACCATGTCGGATCTGCGTTATGGCATTCATTATATGTATTCCATGGATAATCGTCTGGAAGGCAATGTAACCCGCGGAACGCGCACCGGTTACGCGTTGATGCAGAGCAAGCGGCTTACTGTGATTAATAACCGCTCCGAGAACGATGAGAATTACGGCATTCTGATGAACTTCATTACCAAGTCGGTGTTGCGGGGTAATGTGGTTTCGGGGGTGTCCCAGGGGCAGACCGCCGGTGTGTCTGTTTCCGGTGCGGAAGGCAAGGCCGTGTTCATTTACAATTCTTTATACAATACCTTTGAAAATAATGTGTTCCGGGATAGCGGCGTGGGTATTCATCTGACTGCCGGTTCGGAAGACAATGAGGTGTTCCACAATGCGTTTATCAATAACCAGCGCCAGGTGAAGTATGTGGCGATGCGCACCCAGGAGTGGTCGAAAGACGGCGAGGGCAACTTCTGGAGTGATTATCTGGGCTGGGATCGTAACCAGGATGGTATTGGCGATGTACCCTATGAACCCAACGATAATGTTGATCGTCTTTTGTGGACTTACCCTGAAGCCAAAATTCTGATGTTCAGCCCGGCGGTGGACACGCTGCGCTGGGTTCAGGAAGCTTTCCCTGTAGTTAAATCTGCGGGTGTCAGTGATTCGTACCCGTTGATGAGCCCGCCCAAATCCATACAGCCGGAGTCCTGATGAGCTGTTTTCGTCTTGAGAATGTGAGTTACAAGTACGATAAAGCCCTGGTATTGAATGGCGTTGACCTGCGCCTCGAGCCTGGAGAAATCCTCGGGCTGTTCGGCCATAACGGCGCCGGGAAAACAACCAGTATCAAACTGATTCTGGGGTTGATGACCCCGTCACAGGGCACGGTATCGGTACTGGATGGTAAAGCGGGTGATCCCGAGATCAGTCAGTACATCGGTTATCTGCCTGAAAACGTAATGTTTTATCCGCAGCTTACCGGTCGCGAAATCCTTGCCCACTTCGCCCGGCTCAAAGGTGCAAGTTTGCGTCAGGTTCCCGAACTGCTGGGGCAGGTAGGGTTGGACGATGCCATGGATGCCCGGGTAAAAACCTACTCCAAGGGCATGCGCCAACGGCTGGGGCTCGCCCAGGCGTTGCTGGGCAAGCCGCGTTTGCTGATGCTGGACGAGCCTACGGTAGGGCTGGACCCGGTTGCGACGGCTGATCTCTACCGTTTGCTGCGCAAATTGCGGGATGAAGGCACCGGCATTGTGCTCTGCTCCCACGTGCTTCCCGGTGTGGAGCCTTATATAGACAGGGCTGCGATTCTGACGGAAGGCTCTCTGAAGGCCGTTGGAGACCTCAGTTCCCTGCGCCGGCAGGCAAACATGCCTGTAACCCTCTCACTTGAGCCGGAAAATAGTGTAGCTGCGCTGGAGTCTGTGGTCAGCAACGCGCAGGCGTCTGCCGGCCTGATGATGCGGCAGGATAATGGCCGGCTGCATGTGGATGTGCGGCAAACGGAGAAGATGGCGCTGGTCAAAACCCTGATGGCTTCGGGGGAGGTGCGGGATCTGGGCATTTATCAACCCACCCTGGAGGATGTGTACGTGCACTTTATCGGCTCCGGTGGCCTTGCCCATCGTGGGGGTGCCCAATGAACAGTATATGGACCATTGCCCGCAAAGAACTCAGTGATAGCTTGCGAAACCGTTGGCTGGTTGCCATTGCCCTGGTGTTTGCCACCCTTGCCCTGGGCATTGCCTGGTTTGGGGCGGCGGCGTCCGGCCAGGTGGGCTATGCATCCACCCCGGCAACCATTGCCAGCCTCGCCAGCCTCGGTATTTTTCTGATTCCGCTTATTGCCTTGCTGCTGGCCTACGACGCCATTGTGGGGGAGGAAGAGGGCGGCACCCTGTTGCTCTTAATGACCTATCCGCTGAGCCGCGGGCAGCTCCTGTTCGGCAAATTCCTGGGCCATGGGCTGACCCTGGCTCTGGCAACGCTGATCGGCTTCGGTGTGGCTGGCGTGGCGATTGCGTTGCTGGTGGAAGGCGTGTCTGTAGGTGCCCTTGCCATTGCCATGCTGCGATTCATTGTTTCAACTACCTTGCTGGGGTGGGGCTTCATTGCCCTCGCTTACGTGGTAAGTGTCCGGGTGGGCGAGAAGCCGGTTGCAGCCGGGTTGGCCTTGGCTATCTGGTTCTTTTTTGTGCTGATTTTTGACCTGATGCTGCTGGGCACACTGGTTGCCAGCCAGGGCGAATTCAATCCGGACCTGCTGCCCTGGCTTCTGTTGCTCAATCCTACGGATATATACCGTTTGCTGAACATCGTCAGCTTCAGCGAGGGCGCACAGCTCAGCGGTGTCTTGAGCCTTGGTGCAGACCTGCCCATCGGCCCGGCCGGGCTCTGGCTGGCACTGGTGCTTTGGTTTGTTATTCCCTTGACCGGCGCCTGGGCGCTGTTCCGTCGCCGTCGTATCTGACCCCGGTTACTTTTTGTGGCCAACCTGATTCTGGAGAGTTCCATGAAACCTGTTCGTTTAACATTTCTGCCAGCATTGCTGATGTTTGCGGTATTTCTGGCAGGCTGCTCTGCAGAGACAGAAACAGCCGCCGAAAAACCGGCGCCGGTGCATATTGAATCCGGTGACGAATGCCACGTGTGCGGCATGGTCATCACCCGCTTCCCCGGACCAAAGGGTGAAGTGATTACCGAAAAGGAACAGGTGGTTCGCAAGTTCTGCTCAACCAAAGACATGTTCGCCTGGATGCTGCAACCGGAAAACGTGAACCGAAAGCACACCCTGTACGTGCACGACATGAGCCAGACCGAATGGGACAGCCCGGACGACACAGCACTGATCGACGCCCGCGAGGCCTTTTACGTAGCCGGCTCAAAGCGCAAAGGCGCCATGGGCCAGACACTGGCATCATTCGCCACCGAATCCGCGGCGCGTGATTTCATGAAAGAATATGGAGGCGAGGTACTGGCATACAAAGACATCACCCTGGAACATCTCAGTACTGAAATGCCCATGGGTGACATGCATAAAGATATGTAGCGCCTATCTTTTTCATGGATATGCTCTGAAAATTATTGTTATGGATAAAGCGCTAGCCCCCGGTCATGTTCATGAAACGCAGAATCTGAACATCGCCGTTGGAAGAGAAGTGATGGCGCTCCGGCTTCAGGTCCATGGAGTCGATAATGGTTTGCCGGAGTTTGTCATCGGTTACAGGGTGGCCGCGCAGAACCCGGCGCAGGTCGACGGAATGCTCATTGCCCAGGCAAAGAAGGAGTCTGCCCTCAACGGTCACCCGCACCCGGTTACAGGTGGAGCAGAAGTTGTGAGAGTGGGGTGAAATAAAACCCACCTTGATAGTGCTGTCCGGCATCCGGTAATAGCGGGCCGGGCCGCCGGAGTCTTCCGGTGTCGGGTTCAGTTCATGGTGCCGGCGTATGATGCTCCGCACTTCATCACTGGAACACAGTGACTGGCCCCGGTCATGCTCGGAGATTTCGCCCAGGGGCATTTCCTCGATAAAGGTAATGTCGACGTTTTTCCTGCGGGCAAACTCGATCAGGTCCGGAACCTCGTGATCGTTGCCGCCTTTCATCACTACCGTGTTCAGTTTGATGCCCTTGAACCCCGCCTCCTTGGCAGCGTCTATACCGTCCAGCACCCGGGACAACTTGCCGGTGCGGGTAATATTTGCAAACTTTTCCGGGTCCAGGGAGTCGAGGCTGATATTCAGCCGCTTCAGGCCGGCTTTATGCAACGGCTCCGCCATTGTGGGTAACTGGCTGCCATTGGTTGTCATGGCGAAATCACGCAAGCCGTAGGTGCCAATCTCGCGAACCAGTTCAAGAATGTCTTTGCGAACCAGGGGCTCTCCACCCGTAAGGCGGATCTTTTCTGTGCCCAGAGAAACAAAGGTTTTGGCAACCCGGGCAATTTCCTCAAGTGTCAGAACCTGCTGGCGGGGCAGGAACGTCATTTCCTCCGCCATGCAATACACGCAACGGAAATCACAGCGATCAGTGACGGACAGGCGTACGTAGTTGACGGTTCTGCCAAAACGATCTGTCAGTTTGCTCTGGGACATCGGTTTGCTTCCTGTAACTGCTGAGTGCGCGTGTACGGATTAATATTAGACCAAGTATCGCAGATTGGAACTGTAAAACCGATACCCCTCGCGGGGTAAGTCAACCGGCCTTATATTGCTCAGCCGGACCAGTATTTTTTGAGTTGTACCGGGAGACCTTCCCATTGATTAGATGTATACTGGATAAATGAATGAAGAGTGCTGAGGTTCTCGCTATGACCGCGTCGCCCGGTAAAACCGGTTTCAGGGTTCTTGCGTATTTGTCTGTAGGAATTGCAGCAGTTGGAGTGGTGCTGCCTTTGCTACCAACCACGCCGTTTATTCTGCTGGCGGCATTTTTTGCCAGCAAGGGTTCCCCGGCTTTTGCCAGTTGGCTCGAGGGGCATCCTTCCTTTGGGCCTGCAATCCGGGACTGGCGCAGAAACCGGGTGATACCGGTAAAAGCAAAAGTGCTGGCTTGCAGCATGATGGCGCTGAGCTGGGGTATTCTGGTTGCCTTGGGAACTGCGGGGATGGTGTTGGCTGTCTCCGGTATATTTCTGGCCGGGGTTGCAGGTTATCTGCTGACCCGGCCCTCTTACTGATTGCTTTTAACGGAACAACCGGAGTGTTGAATGCACATTACCCGCTACACGGATTATTCATTGCGCGTGCTGATTTATCTGGCTGTGCAGGGTGATCGTCTGGCAACGATTCAGGAAATTGCCGACAGCTACGATATCTCGAAAAATCACCTGATGAAGGTGGTGCACCAACTCAACAAGAAAGGCTACATTGAGACGGTTCGGGGTAAAAAAGGCGGCATGAGGCTCCACATGGCGCCGGAAGACATAAACGTGGGAGTGCTGGTGCGCGAAACCGAGCACGACCTCAGTATCGTTGAATGCTACACCGCCAAAAACGCCTGCCGAATCACCCCGGTTTGTGGCCTCAAGCCCATGTTCGGAGAAGCCCTGCAGGCGTTTCTTGCCGTACTCGACAAGTACACTCTGGAAGACGTAATGAAAGACCAGCACAAGCCCCAGTTATTGAGGCTGTTGCAGATCGCCTGATTTTCAGTTCCCGGGTGTGCTCAGCCTTTCCCGCTTTTGTTTGCCGCTGCCTTTTTCGGCTTCGGCTTGGGCCTGGCCGTAGATTCCGGTTTGGCTTCGGGTGGAAGAATCAGCTTCTCCAGATCGTCCAATGCTTCTCCGGTATAAACTGCCAGTTTCTGCATGCTGGGCAAGGTGTCCCGGCAGCCGGTAAATCCGAAGTTCAGGGCCCCCGCATAACTCAGGCAGGTGATGTTAAGGGCGCCACCATGGGCAATGAGTGAAACCGGGTACATGGCCTCCAGCCTGGCACCCTCGTAATACAGTGTTTCCCGTGGTCCGGGTACGTTGGAAATCGTTACGTTGAATACAGGGCGCATACGCCCACCAAGGCCCGACATAAGCTGCAGAATATAGGGCGACATCAGCAGCAAGGTGTACTGGTTAAGGGCGCTTTTCGGAAGTTGTTGCAGGTGCGCTTTGGCCCGGCGCGTGGAAGCTTTGATGGTCTGCAGACGGGTAAGAGGGTCGGCTTCGTTTGTGGCAAGGGAAGCAATCATGAAACTGATCTGCGTGCCGGTACCCTGGTCATCCGCTGGGCGAATATCAACCGGAATGCCGGCTGTCAGAGCGCTATCCGGCAGATCGTCCTGCTCCAGCAGGAAGCGCCGCAATGCGGTACCGCAGAGATACAGCACGATGTCGTTCACCGAAGAGCCGGAGGCACGGGCCAGGTCTTTCAGGCGGTCAAGCTGATAATGTTGGGTGGCAAACCGGCGCTGGCCAGCTACCCGGTGATTGATCTTCGAAACCGGGCCGGTGAAAGGTGCAGCCAGGCCGTCTTCAGGGTGGCGCACCGAATGCACAAGCCGGTTGCCCGCGCTCAAGAGCTTGGGCGCCGTGTCAGCCTGCAGCTTAAGAGCATCCAGGGCCTGGGATAGCGCGGCAGGAACGCTTGCTTCCGCATCCACTTTGCGGCGCTTGCGCTTTTCGGGCCGTACCGCCCAGGGTGGCAACATGCCGCGTTCCTTTGGGTCCGTGCTCAGCACCCTCTGCAGCAGCCGGACACCGCTGATACCATCAATCATGGAATGATGCATCTTGGTGTAGAGCGCAAACCGGTTGTTCTCCAGGCCCTCAATAACGTGGCATTCCCATAGCGGACGGGTGAGATCCAGAGGATTGGAGTGCAACCGTGATACCAGAATGCCGAGCTCCCGCTCGCCGCCCGGTTTCGGGAGTGCCGAGTGGCGCACGTGGTAATCCAGATCAATATCCTTGTCGACTTTCCAGGCAGGTGCCAGCAACCTGCCCAGAAAACCGGACCATGCCAGTTTGTAACACCAGGGTGGGGCTATGTCTCCGGTTTCCTTCATGTTGGTGACCATGTCGCGAAGAAAAGTGTCGGAAGCCCCTTCCGGTAATGAAAAAATCTGCATGTTGCCCACATGCATGGGCGTATCTTCAGACTCTACGGCTAGCCATGCGGCATCCAGAGTTCCCAGGCGTTTCATTCCTTGTGCACCCCTGCCCCAACCGGGCTTGAAAGTTGGCATTTAATTGTTAGTTGCAAGTATACGGGTTACTGGCCTTGCAGACGATCACCTGTGTGAAAAAATAGCAGTAAGTCCGGCACAGTCTACCCGGGACTATTGTTGTTTGCAGTCTCCCGGAAGTGTAGTTCTTGTGGTACTTTCACCGCATTGAATTAATAAAAACAACGACATCCGGAATCACTGTGGAATCCAGCCCCCTCATGCGCAAGCCCGAGGTGGCTCGCCAGCCTTGGCATCAAACAAGAAAAGGACTGTTCAATGCACTTCCTCAATGGGGTAACCCTGCTGCTTGTATACCAGTTGGCAGGAGAAATAATCGTGCGTCTTCTTGGGGTGCCTATCCCCGGGCCGGTGCTCGGTATGGTGATGCTGTTTGTCACCATGATGGTTCGTGGCCGGGCTCCGGAATCCGTGGAGCAGGCCTCTACTGCGCTGTTAAGCCACCTTTCGCTGCTGTTTGTTCCTGCAGGTGTCGGCATGATGACGCACTTCGGCCGGATTGCGGATGAGTGGCTGCCCATTACGCTCGCTTTGCTTCTCAGCACGGTCATTACCATGGTGGCCACGGCGTTGATCATGCAACAAACCAGTCGCTGGTTTGCAAGGCCGGCAAGAGGACAGAGTGATGAATAACCCGGGGCTGAAGGATATTTGGGTTTATCTCTCAACGACCCCCTTGCTGGGGCTTACGATCACGCTGGTCGCTTACGGGTTGGCGTACCGTTTTTATCTGAAAACCAATTCCAGCCCGCTTGCCAATCCGGTGGTCACATCGGTGGTCATGCTGATCGCTCTGCTGATGGTTTCGGGTATTTCCTACAGCGATTATTTTGCCGGCGGACAGTTTGTGCACTTTTTGTTGGGGCCTGCCACCGTGGCTTTGGCGGTTCCGCTTTATCAGCAGTTTTCAAGATTGCGGCAGCTGTGGTTGCCGGTTCTGATATCGTTGGTTTGCGGTGTTGGAATCGCGGCGGGCAGTTCGGTTCTGCTGGCGCGGTTATTGGGTGGATCCCTGGAAATCCAGATGTCCCTGGCACCCAAATCCGCTACCGCGCCTGTGGCTATGGGTATATCCGAAAAAATAGGTGGTTTGCCGTCGCTGACCGCGGTTCTGGTGGTGATTACCGGTATTACCGGAGCGGTACTCGGTACCAAGCTGTTTGAGTGGGTTGGTGTAAAAGATGACACCGCAAAAGGCATTGCCATGGGCGTTGCGGCGCATGGTATAGGCACCGCGAGGGCGTTCCAGGTTAGTAATCGAATGGGGGCGTTTTCCGGGTTGGCAATGGCACTGTCTGCCTTCGCAACTGCCTTGATGGTCCCCTGGATGGTGGACTGGATTCAGGCGCTGTTCTAGCGAGTCAGGCCGCGTTGGAAAAATGCCGGCAGTCCCTTGCCGGTAACAACCCCGGGATCAGGAACGGTCGTCTCTGTCCACGTGGGTGGGTTCCAGGCTGCCGCTGCGGTAATCAATTTCCAGCTCATAACCGTCAGCGTCATCACCTTCCACTTCGATATCGCCCCTGGCGTTGATTTTGATTTCCTCAATCCGGCTCATGCCCTGCTCCACGCTGGCCTCAATGTAGCCGAGTGTATCTGCGGAGGACAGGCCCCAGGGGCCGTCTGTGCGCTTGCGGCGCTCTTCCTTGCGGATGGAGCCATCACTGTTAACATCCAGCTCCACGTACCATTCCCCATTTACCCAGCCTTCGATTTCCATGCTGCCGTTATCGTCACGGTCATCTTCCAGTTCAATGCTGTGGAAATGGGAGATGCCGTAGTCGGCTCCGATCTGAACAGCGCGTCTGGCGTCATCAATGGTGCCGGAAGCGAAAGCCAGTGGTGCGGCAACAAGGCTGGCGGCAAGTGTGGTTGCAATAAGTGTCTTCATGGTGTTTCTCCTGACTCGTTGTGGACGTTGTATTTGTCTGAAAGCGTCCCTTTGAGGGTTGTTGCTGACACCTCTTTGCGGACGTTGGGAGCATCTTAGGTAAAGGTTGCTTGCAGGAGGGTGAGTGTTTCGTTCATGGTTCATTCATGTTGGCTCTGACAGAATGAACCCATGAAAAATCTGCCCTGCTATCTTCTGAAACTGATTATTCCCACCACAGTACTCATTGCTGCGGCCTTTGCCATTGCCATGTGTATGGCAGTTGCCATGCCGGCATCCGCTGACGAAGACTGGCGCAAACTCCATGAAGAGGTGAAGGCAGGCAGAATAAAGCCCCTGGCTGAGATTCTGGACAGCCTGCAGCGCGACTGGGAAGGGCAGGTGATTGATGTGGAGTTCGAGGAAGACGGTGGTCAACGGCTCTACGAAATTGAAATGCTTGGCCCAGAAGGCCAGGTCGTGGAGTTTGAAGTGAATGCGGAAACGGGGGAGCTGATTGGCATCGAGGGTAGTAATATCAACGGAATGAAGCGTCAATGAAAATCCTGCTGGTAGAAGATGATCAGCCGCTCGCCCGCGGGCTTGCCTCTTCGCTGGAAGCGGCAGGCGTGCTTGTGGAGATCGCAGAAGATGGCCGCACGGCGGATTTTCTGGTGAGTACCGAGCGCTATGATGCGGTTATCCTCGATCTCGGCCTGCCCGATGGCAATGGTGTCCAGTGGTTATCGGGGTGGCGCGAGCAGGGGATAGAACTGCCGGTGCTGATTCTGACCGCCAGAGAGCGCTGGTCAGACAAAGCCGCAGGTTTCTCCGCCGGGGCCGATGACTATGTGACCAAACCCTTTGAAACTGCTGAAATCCTTTTCCGGCTGAGGGCGCTGGTACGCCGGGCCCATGGCCATGCCCACCCGGTTATCCGGGTAGGGGATATCTCCCTTGATACCCACAGCGCCCAGGTGACCCGCGCGGGCATGCCGGTGTCCCTGACGGCCCAGGAGTTCAGGCTGCTTTCCCACCTCATGCATGCGGCGCCCCGGGTTGTCAGCCGTGCCGAGTTAACCGAGCATGTGTATGACGGTGATGCCGAGCCGGATTCCAACGTGATTGATGTTCAGGTCAGCCGCCTGCGACGCAAACTCGGGAGTCACAGTATTGAAACCTTGCGTGGTCAGGGCTACCGGATGATTTCGGACAGTGAGGCCCGATGATACACGCAAAATCCGTGCAACGCCTTCCGATTGCCATGCGTATGATGGCATCAGCACTGCTTCTGGTTGTGCTGGTTTTGCCGGTCGCCGGTGGCTTGTTGTCGTGGAATTTCCGGGAGGCGGTGAATTCGGCCTTTAATGAGCGCCTGGGATCCCTGCTCAATGTGGTGATTGCCGGAGTGAGCTACGATGTGCGGCAGGATGCCCTGGTAACCAACCGACAGCTGGGCGATTCCCGCTTCGACCGGGTTTTCTCGGGTTGGTACTGGCAGGTCAGTGACGGTAATGAGCGGGTACTGACTTCGCGCTCATTGTGGGATCAGCGGCTACCGGTTTCCGGTGATCCGGGTAGGGTATTCCGCACTGTGGCAGGTCCTCGTGATAAACAGTTGCGAGTGCTGGAGCGGGATATCCGCCTTCCTGATCTGGAGGATGTTCTGCATGTACAGGTGGCGGCCAGCATGGATGAGGTAGAGGCTCAGATAGCCAGGTTTCAGGCGTTGCTCTGGTTATCGCTGGCAACCCTGGGCGGCCTGCTCATTGTGCTCATCGGCTTGCAAATACGCTGGGGGCTTGCGCCTCTGCGCCGGATCGAGCAAAGCCTGAAGGCGGTAGAGAGAGGGGTGCAGCCGTCTGTTGAGACCAACCTGCCCAGAGAGCTGGCAAGGCTGGCGAAGGCCATTAACACCGTACTGGAGCGGGACCAGCGCCTTATTGAACGGGGCAGGACCGCAACCGGCAATCTGGCTCACGCCCTGAAAACACCGGTCGCTGTGCTGGGCACCCTGGCGGAGCGTTTGCCGGAGGGCCAGCAGGCGGCCATGCAGGCTGAACTCAAACGGCTGGATGAGGCGGTAAGACACCATCTGGCGCGTGCGTCGGCAGCAGGGCCTGTGGAACTTGGCGCCGAGCAGGAGGTTGCCACGGTGCTTGAGCCTGTTGTTGAAGGGGTCAGGCGCCTGGCCAGCAGGCGCAAACTGGGTTTTCAGAGCAACCTGAAAAAAGGCCTCCGGGTTCGGATTGATGCCCAGGACCTGCAGGAAATTGTGGGAAATCTGCTGGAAAATGCGATCAATTGGGCCAAAACTTCCATTATCTTGTCCGGTTCAGTCGAAGGCGGCTGGCTGGTTCTCAGTGTGTCTGACGATGGCCCGGGCATGTCGCAGGAAACCCGCCAGGAGGCGCTTAGCCGGGGAGGCAGGCTGGATGAAACCAAACCCGGTTCCGGGCTGGGGCTGGCGATTGTGACCGAGCTTGCTGCGCTGCATGGTGGCGAGCTCAGGCTGGACGACTCTCCGGAAGGCGGCTTGCGCGCCGAAGTGGTTCTGCCCCTGACGAACCGGCGTTCAGGAAGAGCCTGACGACCGTGGGTGAGGGCAATGGTATTCGTCCACCAGAGTGCCCTCATCCACGCTTTCCAGATGCACATCAAAACCCCACAGCCTGTGGGCATGGCGCAGCACTTCTTCCGTATCCTTGCCCAGCGGCACCCGGTCTACGGGTACATGGCGTAGTGTCAGCGAGCGATCACCGCGTACATCCACATTCCATACCTGGATATTGGGTTCCCGGTAACTGAGATTGTACTGACGTGCCAGTTTTTCCCGCAGCTCCCGGTAGCCCGGCTCGTCGTGAATGGCGGTTACCCTGTAGCTGTCCTCAAGATCATCGTCTTCGATGGCAAACAGCTTCAGGTCCCGCATGACTTTGGGTGACAGGAACTGCTGTATGAAACTCTCATCCTTGAAATTGGCCATGGCAAAGTGCAGGGTTTCCAGCCAGTCGGTGCCGGCAATGTCCGGAAACCATTCGCGATCTTCATCGGTGGGCGCTTCACAGATTCGCCGCAGGTCCGTGAAAATGGAAAAGCCCAGGGTGTAGGGGTTGATGCCGGAGTACCACGGGCTATTGAACGGGGGCTGATACACCACCGAGGTGTGGCTTTGCAGGAATTCCAGCATGAAGCCATCGGTCACCAGACCTTTCTCGTACATCCGGTGCAGCAGCGTGTAGTGCCAGAAGGTAGCCCAACCCTCGTTCATCACCTGGGTCTGGCGCTGTGGATAGAAATACTGGGCCAGCTTGCGCACAATGCGGATGATTTCCCGCTGCCAGGTTTCCAGCAATGGTGCATTTTTTTCAATAAAATAGAGTATGTTTTCCTGGGGTTCTTCCGGGTAGCGTTTCTTGCGTTTTACCGGGTCCTCATCCTCGGTCATTTTCGGAATGGTGCGCCACAGGTCATTCACCCGGCGCTGCAAATACTCCTCCCGTTCTTCCTGCCGTTGTGCTTCCTCGGCCGCAGAAATAGGCGCGGGGCGCTTGTAGCGGTCAACGCCATAATTCATCAGTGCATGGCAGGAGTCCAGTATCTCCTCCACCGCATCCACGCCGTAACGTTCCTCACATTCGGATACGTAGTTCCGGGCGAACACCAGGTAATCGATTATGGCGCTGGCGTCCGTCCAGGTGCGGAACAGGTAATTGCCTTTGAAGAAAGAGTTGTGGCCATAGCTGGCATGGGCAATCACCAGTGCCTGCATGGGCAGGGTGTTCTCCTCCATCAGATAGGCAATACAGGGATTGGAGTTGATGACGATTTCATAGGCCAGCCCCATCTGCCCACGCTGGTAACCTTTGGAGGTGCTGAGGAACTGTTTGCCGAAAGACCAATGGTTATAACCCACCGGCATGCCCACCGAACTGTAGGCATCCATCATCTGCTCGGCGCTGATTACCTCAATCTGGTTGGGGTAGGTATCCAGGCCGAACTCGGCGGCACATTTCGCGATTTCCTCATCGTATTTCCGGATCAGATCGAACGTCCACTCGGAGCCCGTGGACACAGGTTCACGGGATGCGGGGGCGGCCGGTGCATTGGGGCGATCAATGGCATCATTCATGCGGCTTTCCTCTCGAACAGCTGGCGGAAGACCGGGTAAATCTCGCTGGGGTCGGCAATTTGCTGCAGGGCAAAGCTCTCGGGGAAGCGTTCCCGCACCTGTTCGTATTCGTACCAGAGCATCTGGTGGTCCTGGGGCGTAATCTCCACATAGGCGAAATATTGCACCAGAGGCAGAATGCGCTCGGTCAGCAGCTTGCCACACACGGGGGAATCGTCGTTCCAGTTGTCGCCATCAGAAGCCTGGGCCGCGTAAATGTTCCACTCCGCCGGCGAATAGCGGGATTCGATAATCTTGTGCATGAGCTTCAGGGCACTGGAAACAATAGTTCCGCCCGTTTCCCGGGAATAGAAAAACTCCTCCTCATCCACTTCCTTGGCACTGGTGTGGTGGCGTATGAACACCACATCGATCTTTTTGTAGTTCTTCTTAAGAAACAGGTACAGCAGAAGGAAGAAGCGCTTGGCGGTATCCTTATGCATCTGGGTCATGGAGCCGGACACATCCATCAGGCAGAACATGACAGCGCTGGTTGCCGGTTTGGGTTGTTTCAGGTGCTGGCGGTAGCGCAGGTCGATTTCATCAATAAACGGGATCCGGTTTACATTGGCCTTGAGCCGAGCGATCTCGTCCTCAAGGGCCTTGATCTGGTCTTCATGGCTGAATGCTGCGTCCAGATCCGCAGGCGCGCTTTTGAGCTCCGCCAGTTGCGCCTCGAGTTCGCGGATTTTTTTCCTGCGTGCGCCGCCCAGGCCCAGGCGGCGGGCGTGGGCACCGCGCAGTGACCGCACCACGTCCAGCTTTGCGGGTACGCCCTGGGTGCTGAAGCCGGAACGCACGTAGTTGAAGGATTCTGTATCCTTGAGCTTTTTCCGCACAAGGTTGGGGAGTTCCAGATCATCAAACAGAAAGTTAAGGAACTCTTCCTGGGTAATCTGGAATGCAAATTCGTCCATACCTTCGCCATCGGGGCTGGCCTTTCCTTGTCCCTGGCCCTGACCGCCGCCACCCTCGGGCTTCGGTATCCGGTCGCCTGCCACAAATTCCCGGTTGCCCGGGTGGACCATTTCACGGTGGCCTCCCTGGCCGTGATGGAATACGGGTTCGTCAATGTCCCGGGTGGGAATGCTGACGCTTTCCCCCCGCTCTATATCGGTGATGGAGCGCCGGTGCACCGCATCAGAAACCGCTTTCTTGATGTGGTGCCGGTAGCGGCGTAAGAACCGCTCCCGGTTTACCGCGCTCTTGTTTTTGCCGTTCAGCCGTCGGTCGACGATGTGGGTCATACCCATAATGACTACTCCTGCGAATCCGGGTTCTGCTAGTGCGACTTGCGAACTCGCAGGTACCACTCTGCCAGCAGGCGTACCTGCTTCTCTGTGTAGCCCCGATCGACCATACGCTCGACAAACTGCTTGTGCTTGTTCTGATCTTCCTGGCTGGCTTTGGGGTTGAACGAAATAACCGGCAACAGGTCTTCGGTGTTGGAGAACATCTTCTTCTCGATCACGCTGCGCAGTTTTTCATAGCTGAGCCAGGAGGGATTCTCGCCCTGGTTATTGGCCCGCGCCCGCAGCACAAAGTTGACCACCTCGTTGCGGAAGTCCTTGGGGTTGCTGATGCCCGCCGGTTTTTCGATTTTCTCCAGTTCTTCGTTGATAGACGAGCGGTCGAGAATCTCGCCGGTTTCCGGATCCCGGAATTCCTGGTCCTGAATCCACAGGTCGGCATAGGTTACGTAACGGTCGAACAGGTTCTGGCCGTATTCGCTGTAGCTTTCCAGGTAAGCGGTCTGGATTTCCTTGCCGATAAACTGCACATAGTGCGGCGCCAGGAACTCCTTGATGAAGCGCAGGTAGCGCTCCTGGACTTCCGGCGCGAACTGCTCCTGTTCAATCTGCTTCTCAATCACGTACAGCAGGTGCACCGGGTTGGCGGCCACTTCTGTGGTGTCGAAGTTGAACACCTTGGAGAGAATCTTGAACGCAAACCGGGTGGAAAGGCCGTCCATGCCCTCGTTCACGCCTGCGGCATCCCGGTATTCCTGAATGGATTTTGCTTTCGGGTCTGTATCCTTGATGTTCTGGCCGTCATAGACCCGCATCTTGGAGAAAATGCTGGAGTTTTCCGGCTCCTTGATGCGCGAGAGCACGGAGAACTGGGCCAGCATGTCCAGGGTGTCCGGCGCGCAGGGAGCGCCCGCGAGGGAGCTGTTTTTCAGCAGTTTTTTATAGATTTCGATCTCTTCGGTAACCCGTACGCAGTAGGGCACCTTGACGATGTAGACCCGGTCAAGGAAGGCCTCGTTGTGCTTGTTGTTGCGGAAGGTCTGCCACTCGGATTCGTTGGAGTGGGCCAGAATAACCCCATCAAAGGGTACCGAGCCCATGCCTTCGGTGGTGTTGTAGTTGCCCTCCTGGGTTGCGGTCAGCAACGGGTGCAGTACCTTGATGGGCGCCTTGAACATCTCCACGAATTCCATCAGCCCCTGGTTGGCCTTGCACAAACCACCACTGAAGCTGTAGGCATCCGGATCATCCTGGGAGTAATCCTCCAGCATGCGGATGTTGACCTTGCCCACCAGAGCAGAGATATCCTGGTTGTTGTCGTCCCCCGGTTCGGTTTTGGACACGCCGATCTGGTCCAGCACAGAGGGATACTTTTTCACCACACGAAATTTGCTGATATCGCCGCCGTATTCGTGCAGGCGCTTAACCGCCCAGGGCGACATGATGTTTTTCAGATAGCGGGAGGGAATGCCGTACTCTTCTTCCAGAATGGCGGCGTCCTCGGCCGGGTCAAAAAGCCCCAAGGGGGATTCGTTTACCGGTGAGCCCTTGATGGCATAGAAGGGTACCTTCTGCATCAGGTACTTGAGTTTTTCTGCCAGTGACGACTTACCACCGCCCACCGGCCCCAGCAGGTACAGAATCTGTTTCTTTTCTTCCAGGCCCTGGGCGGCATGCCGGAAGAAGGACACGATATTCTCCACGGCTTCTTCCATGCCGTAGAATTCGGAAAATTCCGGATATCGTTTGATGATTTTGTTGGAAAAGATACGCGACAGACGCGTGTCCCGGGAGGTATCGACAAATTCGGGTTCGCCGATGGCAATCAGTAATCGCTCTGCGGCCGTGGCGTAGGCCGTGGGATCGTTCTTACAGATCTCGAGGTATTCCTCAAGGCTGTATTCTTCTTCCTGGGTGCTTTCATACCGGTTTTTAAACTGCTGCAGTATGCTCATGGGTAGCCCCTCGCTCGCTGTTCTTCAGCTTTCAGTACACGCAATATCCCCGTTGCTGTTACGGTCGCCCCTTGGGCGCTTCGTTTGGTTATGGGTGGAAGGAATCAACCGTTCTGGCCGGTCGCGATCTGTGTCGGATTTCGGCCTGCTCAATGTGAGCTTAGTTCACGGTCACCGAGTTGGACAGGCCGTTATTGGTTAAGGTTCATTAAATTATGTTACCGGCAGGGCCAGGGTGGTGTTCCTGGTGGTCGTCCGGGGGGCGGAGAACTTACGCCCCCGGGTTCACCCCCTTAAAACAGGCCAGGCGGATGATGCGATCATTGATGCACCTTGTTTACATGGTTCAAAACCGGAATAACAACAAAAGGGCTGTGCGCAATGATCCGAACTACTCTGGCAGTGTTGTTCTGCCTGACTCTCCAACCCCATTCGGTACTGGCGATCGAACGCGGGGAACTGCTGATCTGGATTAATGCCGACAAGGGCCACCAGGGCCTCGCCGAAGTGGGCAAGCGCTTTGAGCGGGAAACCGGTGTTCCCGTGACCGTGGAAACTCCGGACGATCTGACCACCCAGTACGATCACTACGGCTATTCCGACAACGCGCCGGATATCATCATCTGGCCCCATGACCGTTTCGGAAGCTGGATTAATGAAGGCCATCTCGCAGCCATTGAGCCATCTGACGCCGTCCGTGATGTGATTGCGCCATTCGCCTGGCAGTCAGTGTCGGTTGGCAAGCGGGTGTATGGTTACCCGATCGCCATGGAGGTGGTGAGCCTGCTGTACAACCGGGATCTGGTAGCGGAGCCACCCACGACTCTGGCGCAGGTGGCCGAACTGCACCGAAAACTGAGCCCAAGGGGTGTTCGTGCCATTGCCTGGGATTATCGCAATGTCTATTTTTCCTGGCCGATCTTTGCCGGCTCCGGTGGTTACAGTTTTGGCGCCGAAGAGTTTGTTTACGACCTGACCGATGTGGGGGTTGCCACGGACGGCGCCATTCGTGCCGTGGCCGGTATCTGCTCTCTGTTGGACCAGGGGGTGCTGGCGCCTGATGCAGATTATGGCACCATGATGGAGGGGTTCAAGGCGGGAAAGGTGGCGATGATCATAAATGGCCCCTGGGCCTGGAGCGAACTCCGGGGCTCCGGTATCGATGTTGGCATTGCTGATGTGCCCACGTAATGACCCGGGATCGCGCGGTGACCTGATATGAAATTATCGGTTGAAGCTGCCCCGGCTGATGAATCAGGCCGGAGCTTCAGGCTCAGCGTCTGGTAAGCCGGAATACGCTCTCTGTTGCACTGACAAGACCCCTACGCTTGGTGAACGGGTGGTCGCGGGCCAGGGTGTTGGTAAGTATGTGCTCAATGTCATAGTCAGCCCTGTAGAGCTCGCGCACTTCGTCATCACTCACGTTGAACGGCGGCGCGGTGATTCGGGTGTTATAGTCCAGCGTGATCAGCAGAATGCGCGCCCCTTCTGGAATGACCGCTGTAAGATGTTCCACGTAACGTTTACGCATGGAAGGAGGGAGGGCGATCAGGGCAGCGCGATCGTACACCAGGCGGATGTGTCGTAAATCATCCGGAACCAGTTGAAAGAAGTCGCCACACCAGAGTTGCAGGTTATCGTGCCGGAAGATAGTGAAAGGTTCTCCCGGGTGTACCTGGGCTTTCTCATTGGCTTCTTCAAAGAAGTCCTTGCAGGCAATTTCGCTCAGCTCCACACCAATAACCGAGTGGCCCCGGTCATGCAGCCACCACATATCGTGGGCTTTGCCACATAATGGCACAAACACACTCTCAGTACCGCCACCGGAGAGTTCGGGCCAGTGGTCGTAGAGATATTGGTTAACGGAGCCTTCGTGGAAGCCAATTTCCTTCTTGCTCCAGCGCTCGTGCCAGAATTCGTGTTCCATAACTTCTGTTCTCTTATTTTGGACGTTTGGCCCAGTCTACCCTAATCTCGGCTTGAGTTGATGAAGGAGAAAAGTATGAAAGCCGTATTTCTTGATGCCCTTACACTTGGCAATGACGTGGACCTGGCGCCGGTGGAACGGATCACCGGGGGCCTTGTCAAATATGATGCCACATCCTCGGAAGAGGTGGCGGAGCGGATCCGCGGTTTTGATACGGTTCTGGTGAACAAAGTCAGGCTTGAGCGTGAGCATATTGAAAGTTGCCCGGAGCTGAAAACCATTGCTGTTGTGGCCACAGGGCTGGACAATATTGATCAGGAGGCGGCCAGGGAGCATGGCGTGCGCGTTCTTAACGTAGCCAACTACGGGCGTTCCACCGTGGCGCAACACACCATGGCGCTGATGCTGGCACTGGCAACACGCCTGCTGGATTACCATCGCGATGTGCAGGCCGGTCGCTGGGCTGAAAGTGACATGTTCTGCCTGATGAACCACCCGATCATGGAGCTTGAGGGCCGCACCCTGGGCATTCTTGGTTACGGCGATCTCGGGCAGGGTGTTGCCGAAAGGGCGAAAGCCTTCGGCATGAACATACTTCTGGGCGCGCGCCCCGGGCAGCCCGCCGGAGAAAAAGACGGTTACCCCAGAGTCCCGCTGGATGAGCTGCTGCCCCGGGTAGATGTCCTTTCACTTCATTGCCTGCTCACTGATGAAACCCGCAACATAATAGGCACCCGGGAGTTGCGGATGATGAAGCCGGAGGCCCTGCTGATTAACACCAGTCGCGGTGGGCTGGTAAACGAGGCCGCCCTGGCAGAGGCGCTACGTGAAGGCGTTATCGGGGGCGCCGGGTTTGATGTGCTGACCGAAGAGCCGCCGCGCAGAGGTAATCCCCTGCTGGCGGATGATATTCCTAACCTGATAATTACGCCCCACTCGGCCTGGGCCAGCCGCGAAGCCCGGCAGCGGATCGTGGATATTACGGCGCGGAACCTCGGCAAAATATCGTGACGTATCAGGAGGTCACGATTTGAAAAAATTCCGATATCGGATTCTGGCCACGCTGATGGCAACCCTGATATCAGGGTGCTCGTCGTTTCAGCACCGGGATCAGCTGGCTGCGTTCAACTCGGCTTATACTGCTGGCGACTACGACACGGCGCTAAACGTGGTGAGATTCCCGGAGGATAAACGCAGACCGGTCGATGCCCGGGAGCACTTGCTGGAATTGCTGCACCAGGGCGAAATGTACCGTCTGACAGGTCGTTATGATGAATCCGTAAAGGCCTATGATCTGGCAGAAGATGGAATGAAATACCTCGACACCACGGGATTGCTGGCAAGCGCCACGGAAGGCTTGATGGCGGTGATGATTAACGACTCACAGCGTGACTACGAGGCGTTAATGTCTGAGGCCGTTCTGGTGAACACGTACAAGGCCCTGGCATTTCTGGCTGCAGGGAACAGTGAGTATGCAAGGGTTGAGTTTAACCGGGCTGATGACCGGACCCGGCGTGCTGTTGATTTTTTCCGCAAGGAAATTGCAGAACAGCAGACAGCTTTGAGTCGAGAGGCCCGGAGCGGAAACCTGAAAGCCGCTACGATTCGCGAAAGCCTGGATGACAGGCGTTTTCAGTCGGCGGTTGACAGCCAATACGGGGCACCTGCGGGTTGGTCGGTTTTTCCGGAGTTTATTGTGCCGGCAAGCACCTGGCTTCACGGCATCTACTTTCTTGCCAATGCTTCCGGTGGTGGGGATTATGAGCGGGCAGCCACCTCGCTCACGCGTGTGGCTCAAATGCGCCCGGAGAGCAGCGTGCTGCAGGCTGACGCGGAACTGGCGAGTGCTCTTGCCTCGGGCGCGCAGAGCCTGAAGGATTTGCCGCCGCAGGTATGGATTGTGTACGAAAACGGGTTGGGCCCGATTCTGAAGGAATCGCGACTGGATGTGCCACTGGTTGTTGTACGCGGAACCCAACAGGCGCCGGCATATGTCGGTATTGCATTACCCGAGTATACTGAAAGAGCTGCGGTGCCCGGTGGAATCAGCGTGGCAAATGCAGCCGGTGAGGTTATAACAACCGAGCGTATCTCGGACATGGGCAAGGTTGTCCGCACTGAAATGAGAGAAAGGTTCCCGGGAGTGCTTGCCCGGGCGGTCGCATCTGCAGTAGGCAAAGCACTTCTCCAGAGCGAGGCATTGGAGCAGTTTGGTCCCTGGGGACAGCTTTTTGCATCCCTGTACACGGTTGCAACCACCCAGGCTGATCTGCGCAGCTGGCAGGCATTACCGGACCATTGGCAGGCGGCCCGAATCAACCGCCCGGAGAACGGACGTTTGACACTGCTGAACCACAAGGGCGAGCCGTTGGGCGAGCTGGACATTCCGCAACAGGCCTTCACGCTGGTGTATGTGAAGCGGCCAACGTTGCAGGCTCCGGCAACGGTTATGATCATGGACTTGCAGGGCCAGACTGCAGCCACGTTCAGGCGCATGCACGAGTAGGTTCAGGCGCATGGGTAATTTGGGCGATCACAGTGAAGTAACGCGGGTTTCTGGATTCAGTTTTCAATACATCGGAAAAGCAGGGTGCACTTTATGAAAATACTACTGTTAGCCAGCATGCTGGTTCTTGGCCTGGCAGGTTGCGCCTCACCGCCGGAAACCCGGCCACTGAGTGAGAGGCAGAACCTGAAGGTAGACCCGGAAGTGGTCTACACCATGGCGGTAACTGAGCTCTTTGAGAAGCGCCTGGTGCAGCCCGGTGGCGACACTCTTCTGCAGGTTCAGTTCGCAGTGGAGGCGAGATCAGACACAGAGCTGGCCTGGAAGGTGACCTGGTTCGATGACAGCGGCATGGTTGTTGAAGGCGTTGGTGAAGGCTACCGCAAAGCAACTCTGGTAACCGGGCAGGTGCGCTACTTTAAAGCTACGGCCCCTCATGCCCGCGTAACCAGTTACCAGCTGCACCTTCGTGAACCCAAATAAAAGGAAAGTCCCATGTTGTTACGTGCTCTTGCGATCCTGACCAGCCTCGCTGTTATTGCCGGCTGTGCTACCCCTACGCGCTATGTAGACCCGGCCGCCGACGACGGCCCTGTGGCTATGACCATGGACTACCGGGATTTTGAAAAAGCCGCCACAGATGCGGTAGAGGATATGCTTGCCAGCGGCGCCGTCGATAACCCTGATGGTGGCCGTTACATCATGGTAGTAAGCCGTATTACCAACGACACCATGCAGCGTATTGATACCGACCAGCTCACCAAAAAAATCCGCGTGGCGCTGTTGCGTTCAGGGAAAGTGGTAACCACCACGGCAGTTGGTCTTGACGGCGCTGAAGACGAGATGGCCATGAAAGCCCGGGAATTGCGCGATTCAGAGGAGTTTGACCAGTCTGGCGTTCAGGGCAGGGGCACGCTGCAGGCGCCGGACCTGAGCCTTTCTGGCAAGATTCTTCAGCGCAATCACCGGGTGGGCAAGGAGCAGCAGGTGGAGTACTACATCCAGCTTTCACTGACCGACCTGGCTTCCGGTCTGGCTATCTGGGAGGGCGAAACGCCGATCATAAAGCGTGGATCGAATAAGGCCGTTTCCTGGTAGCCTGCTTTCCTCTCGGGAGTAAAGTAGGCCATACTGATTCTGTTTCGTATCCGTTGCGGGATACCGTCGCCTTATTTGAAAACAGGATGTTACGTGGCTTCATTCCAATTTAAAGAGCGTCTGCAGGCTGCAGAAGACTGGATTCTTGCAAACCCTAACCCGCCCCAGAACTGGCCCTGGACCTGGCTGTACAAAGTGGGGCGTTCGGCTTATGCCTTGATGCGGGATGTTATCAGCGGGCAGCTAACGCTCCATGCCATGAGCCTGGTATACACCACGCTGCTCAGCATTGTGCCACTGCTGGCGTTGAGTTTTTCCGTGCTGAAAGCGCTGGGAGTGCATCAGCGTATGGAGCCGTTCCTGTTTCAGTTTTTTCAGCCCATGGGCCCCCAGGGAGTTCAAATGGCCGAGCGCATTCTCGGCTTCGTGGATAACATGAAAGTGGGGGTGCTGGGCTCCGTAGGCCTGGCGCTTCTGGTGTACACAGTAGTATCCCTGGTGCAGAAAATCGAACGCTCGTTCAATATGATCTGGCGTGTGCCCGAGATGCGTTCTGTGGCCCAGAGGTTCAGTAACTACCTGAGCGTTATCATGGTCGGCCCGCTGCTGATGGTGTCCGCCATCGGGGTGAGCGCTACCATCTTCTCCTCATCCTTTGTCCAGACTCTCATTGCCATCGAGCCATTCGGCTCACTGATTCTTGCAATCAGCCGGTTTGCCCCGTTCTTTCTTGTGGTCGGTGCCTTCATCTTTGTGTATGTGTTTATGCCCAATACCCGCGTGCAGTTGCGCTATGCTGCAATCGGGGGGCTGGTTGCGGGGGTTTCCTGGCAGGCAGCGGGGATGCTGTTTGCCTCGTTTGTGGCCGGTTCTGCCAAGTACGCCGCGATTTATTCCAGCTTTGCGATTGGCATCATCATGCTGATCTGGATTTACCTGAACTGGATGATTCTGCTTCTGGGCGCCAGCCTGGCATTTTATCTGCAAAACCCCGGCTCGGTTGCCAAGCGCACTCATGTTCAGTTATCACCGGAACTGCAGGAAAAGGTCGCATTAGCCATGATGTGGATGGTTGCGCGCCCATTCAGCGAGGGCAAGAAAGCTCCGCAACAGGAAGCTTTGGAGCAGGCACTGCGCGTACCCGGTGAAGTAACCCGTGGTGTGAGCGACAAGCTGATTCGCGCAGGATTGCTCTCCCTGGCAGGGCGTCAGGGCGATCAGCTGGTTCCGGGCCGGGCTCTGGATCTGATTACCGTAGGTGATGTACTCACGGCTGTTCGCCACGATGAAGACCGGGTGGTAGACCGGTTACCCCCGGTGTTTCCCGAGGAGTTGCTCAAGGGGGAGCGAGAGAACGAATCCACAACCTTCGCAACGCTGCTGCACGGCAGTGCGGGCTCCGATATCAGCCCCGGGCACCCTCGCTGAGAACAGCCTTCAGGGAGGCCCGCACCCGCCCGGTCTGTTCCGGGGTGAGATGCACGATTTTTTCCAGATCTTCCTCGGGCATGTTTCGCTGGTGGGCATGGCGTAGCACTTCGCGGCTGGCTATGACCATGCCATCAATCAGGGTTGCCTGTTCCTGATCGGGCACCGGACGCTCTGCGACCATAAGGTAGGAATGGTATTTGGGGGGCAGGTTCCATTCGCTGGCAATGAGTTGGCAGGTTCTCCATTGGAAGCGTGTCAGCGCATCGCGGATCAGGGCTATGCCGGGGTCGCCGTCGCCGCGCTGCGACCGTAATATCTGCTGAAGCTCCCTGCGAATAGTGATATAGGAAAGCGCCGGCAACAGCCCAACGGTAAAGTAGCCACTGGCATCTTCACCACGGAGCTTTGCGATAAATTCAGCGGCGCGGGCACAGGTAAGCCCCCAGCGCCAGGCTCTTTGCGCGAACAGCGCTTCCCTGCTGTTACGCGCTGTCATCATCGGGCGCATAACCGCTGCCGCAATAACATTGCGGATGCCGTCCATGCCAAGAACAAATATCGCCTGATCAACCGACTCTATGGTGTGATCTCCGGTACGAAAGTAAGGGCTGTTGGCAACCTGCAGTATCTGATCCGTCAAGGCAGGATCGCCCAGTATGATCTGGCTGAGCTTTTGGCGACCGCCCGATTCGTCTGATAGCGCTTTCATCAACATGGGAATGGTCAAGGGCTGCCTTGGCAGCTCTTCCATTTTGTTGTTCGACAGGCGGTATTCAAGTTCCTGGAGCGCCTTGTCTGGCAAGGCGTGTTCAGCGCGCAGGTTGGCGGGGCCAGTATCCAGTAGCCAGCAGAACAGGTTTTCTTCAAGCTGCACCGACAGGCCTTGTGTGTTGTCTGCCGTATCGCCTGATGTGATGGTTTTTGCAGAATTAAACAGCCGTGCTTCGGTAGCCGGAGGAGGTGATGGTTTTGTTTTGGTGAAAAAATCTGCAATCCATGAAAAAAAGCCTGGCATCCGCTGCCTCCGGTTCAACCAGTCGTTAAAAAGTACGGACCTGTGCCTCTCTGGAGTATAAAGATCCGTAACACGCTTGCACAGGCTAAAGCCGTTGCGGTTAGCTAACTGTTTACACCAGGGCCCCGCCAAATACAAAGACGAGTTGACAGATACCTGCCGCAAAACCCAGGGCCGCGCCCACAAGAATCAGTTTGATCTCATCCTCCTGAAAGCAGGGGCGCAGGAGATCCTGAAACTCCTCGGACGAGAGTGCAACCATTCGCTCCACCATAATGGACTCAACGGCGCGGGCCCGGTCGGTCTCAAACATCGGGTTATTAAAGGAGGTTTTTGATATCTCGATAGCCTTTTCGCCAACCCGGTTTTTCAGGGTGGCGAAGCCGGTTGGCCCGAAAGCCATCTGGGTGAGAGCTTTACCCATTCCGGCGGTTTCATCCACCAGTGGTTTGATGTGTTTTTTTACCATGTTGCGGGCGCGGTCACCCTTGGGGCCTTCCATTATGCCGTTGATGATATTGCCAACGGTAAGAATTTCGTGGGTAACTATGTGACAGAAGGATTCCGCCACTTCGGTCTGCCGTTTCAGGAACAGGCCCTGAATTCGGAAAGGCCCGATCTTTTTCGCGTGCAGAGGCCGGAAGATAACGTTCAGCGCAATCCAGTTGGTTGCCCAGCCCACCAGCAAACCGAAGAAGGGTAGCACCCACCAGCTTTGGTAAACGTACCATACGGCCATCTGGATCAGGCCGAACAGAAAGCCGAAATAGAGCCCCGAGTTCACGATAAAACGGAACTCCGCATCGCCGCACTCCAGAAAGATCCGGTTCAGCAGTTGTTTGTCGACCGATAGCCTCTCGATGACCATGGCTTTGATATCAAGCAGGTCTTCTATATTGTTCGAAACATCGCCGACCAGGTTATCCACCAGTTGCGGTGTGGACTTGCGTACCCGGTCGTAAACCATCTTCCGGGCAGAGGCGGGCAGGTTCTCCCAGAATGTGGGGTATTCCCTGAGCATCATTTCATCCACATATTCTTCGATGCGCGGCTCTACGGAGTGGATAATGTGGGTGGCGAGAACTTTGGGGTCGATCTGCTCGAAGATTTCCCGAACGGTGCCGATTTTGGAAATGGTGGCATCTACGCTGATGGCCGCCATTTTCGGTGCCTTTGAGGGGATAATGCCCTGCCAGCCCAGCAACGGCGGCTTGCCAATAAACTCCAGCGGGAAGAAGGTCATTTTGATGGCGAGCCAATTAGTGGTCCAGCCAATGAGGGCTGCAATAACGGGAATGCTGAGGTATTGCCAGAATTCCGGGTTGCTAAACAGGCTTGTCATTCGGGGGTCGCGCTCTCTTTATATTCGGTATTTTGCAAGAGTGCGCGCAGGGAGGGCCTTCCAAAACACGCTGTGGATACGTCCGTGTACGCTCGGCTCCGCCATCCATGGCTCCGCACGGTTTTGGAAGGCCCTCCCT
>JACDJA010000584.1_pt1 | contig 40186 bp, 55 predicted proteins | sample 7449241 | NCBI WGS metagenome assembly JACDJA01 (sample SAMN14253289, study PRJNA609438) | sludge metagenome | isolation source: initial anaerobic sludge | collected 2018-12-20 | reverse complement strand
CCGCGAGGTGTGACGCGCGCTACAGGCGGATCGATCGAGAGACGAGTAATCTGTGGATGTCTGGGTGGAAGATCAGGCACGGGATCAACTCCGCGCCCCGCGTCAGAGGCTTAGGAAAAACGACTGTATATTATGTAAACTCCGAGTGGTACATCGGAAATCGTCTTTCCTTTTCAATGACTTGGGGCTTTAGTACGAGTGGAAAAATGGGGGTTTGTCGTGGTACCTCTTGCGTTATGTAGTGTGCCTCGCTGGGGGCGACGTGGCCCGCGGTTGGGGGTTGATGCGATGCGCTGCGTGGCGCGGTTTGAAGGGGTGATCCGGTACCGGTGCGCGGCGGAGACGGTGCGGCTGTACGGCGCGGCGGTGCGGCGGTGGATGCAGGTCGGCGGGGTTGGCGGACATATCGACGAGGCGCTGCTGCTGCGGTACCTGGGCGCGCGCCGCGATGCGGTGTCGGATGCTGCGGTGGCGATCGACGTGAAGGGTCTGCGGTTGTTCTACCGGGTGCAGGCGGAACTGGGCGATGCGTCGATCGAAGAGCTCAAGAAGCTGCCGCAGGCGAAGCGGCCGGTGTACCGGCTGCCCCGGGTGCTGGATGACGAGGCCATCGCGGCGGTGCTGACCAGTCTGCCGCTCGATGAGTTCGCCGGGCTGCGCGATTACGCCCTGTTCCGGCTGATCCTTGAGACCGCCTTGCGATCGGGCGAAGTGGCGGCGATGGAGGTTCCCGATCTGCTGCAGGACGGCACGCTGTACGTGCACGCGCTGGGGGCTCGTGGTCGGGATCGCTACGTTCCGCTGAGCGAGGATCTGCGCGGGGTGCTGGATGGCTACCTGCACGCCCGGGCGCAGCGTGGTGCCGGCGGCGCGCGCGCGCTCTGGCTCACGGTGCGCAACGCCCCTTTGCGGGGGCCTCGGGCAGTGTGGGATATCGTCTCGACGCGGATGTGGGCTGGCATCCATGCGCGCGCAGGGGTTGCCGACTTGCAGCGGGCGGCCTCTGGCCGCGCCTGGCTGGGCCACTATCCGCACGAGCTGCGCGCCACCTGCTGCGCGCGATGGCTGGCCAATGGCCTGCCGATCACCGCCGTGGCGCAGTTGATGGGGCACGCGGATGTTTCGACGACTGCCAGATACCTGGGCGTTGATCTGGGAGCTCTGCGGGACGCTCTGGCTCATCATCCGAGGGCTCGCCGGGTAGGAACCGAAACCGTAGACGGTGAGTCCAGCCCCCTCCTCCATTGTTCGCCAGCAGGCACGGCAGGCCTGCAGGAACGGGAGTGACGAGGAATGGCGGTCATGGGCTACCTCCGGGTCAGTGCATCGTCATGCGATCGAGCGGGCTGATGGTGCCGATGCCCGGGCGCTGCATGACGTGGGTGTAGATCTGGGTGGTGCTGACGTCGTTGTGTCCGAGCAACTCCTGCACCGTGCGGATGTCTGCGCCGCATTCGAGAAGGTGCGTGGCGAAACAGTGGCGCAGGGTGTGGGGGTGTACGACGACGGTGATGCCGGCGGCCCGCGCGGCCTGTTTGATGGCGCGCTGGATGGTGCGGTCGGTCAGGTGGTGGCGACGGTATGCGCCGGTGCGCGGGCAGGTCTGATAGCCGGGGCTGGCGAAGAGCCACTGCCAGGCCAGCTCCTGCGCCGCGCGCGGGTATTTCCGGGCCAGCGCGTCGGGCAGGTAGACATCGGCCTTGCCGCGCGCGATGTCGACAGCATGCAGGCTGGCCCGATCGGCCAGTTGGGCGCGCAAGGGCGTGACGAGACTCTGCGGCAGGCAGGTGGTGCGGTCCTTACCGCCCTTCCCTCGCCGCACGGTGATGATGCCGCGCGCCAGGTCGATATCGCCCACGCGCAGGCGCAGCGCTTCGTTGACGCGCATGCCGGTGCCGTACAGCAGGCGGATGATGAGGCCGGGCGTGCCGGTGCAATGGGAGAGCAGGGCCTGCGTGTCTGCCTGGCTGAGCACCAGCGGCAAGCGCTGCGGGCGCTTCGCGCGGGTGATGTTTTCGAGCCACGGCAACTCTTGGTCATAGACGTCGCGGACGAGAAACAACACGGCGGCGAGTGCCTGATTCTGGGTGCTTGCGCTGACGTGCCGGGCGGTGGCCAGGTGGCTCAGAAACGACTCGATGTCGGCTGCGCCGAAGTCGCGCGGGTGCTTCCCTGGGTGATACTGGATCAGCTCGCGAATCCAGCCCCAGTAGCTTTTTTCGGTGCTGAGCGCATAGTGCTTGGCCCGGATGCGCGCGATAAAGGCCTCGCGCAACGTGGTCGGGCGTGGTGTCGGGTTTCCTTCGAGTTGTGGTCGCATATCAATGGCTCCGGGGTTATTCGGGGGAGTTATGCGACCTGGGGGTCGGGGAATTGGTGTTATGCCTCTTGCTAGTGCCACCGCGAACCTCGCCGGCCCATTCTTCCGGCGTGCAAATGTCGTCGCCGTAATCGAGGATGAAAGGCTCTGTGTCACGCTCTCCGATCAGAAACTTCGCTCGCTCGGCTTCGTAGGCAACGCGGTTCCACAACTCCCCACGAGCCACAGTGATGCCTCCGCAGTTTCCGACCAATCCGTCCCACGGTTCCGCACGCACCAGAAGCGCCGTCCAGTTCCGCTTTCCGTTCGACTCTGCGAAACTCACCAAGCGCACGGTAAGGCGTGGCTGCGGCATAACAGTTATGTCGAGCGGACTTGCCGCAATGACCGTGTTTTCCATGCTCAATCTCCTTTGCGCGGCAAGCCGCTCACAATCGCGTTAGCCGTCATGCCAAGCAATTCGGCCAGTTGTTGCAATTCGGGATCGCCGGGGTCTGTGGCGTTGATCGGCATGGCAGCGCGCACAAGATCGGCGCGCACGTATTCAACTTCCAGCCCGCCAATGCTGTGCCAGCACCACGTCACATCTCCGCCAGGGAAAGGCTGGTCGTCGCCTTCAGCCCTGCCGGTTGCAGCGTCTTCACGCGCATCCGGATTCACTTGCAGCCATACCCGCTTCGGCGCTGTTTCTGTTGTGTGTCCGCTCATCGTTTCCTCCAGCCGCGAAATGACGGCTAAGAATTCATTCAAGCCGACGCTACGGCGCGGCTTAATTCAGGCGTTGGGCCGCAGTTGCTCTCTGAACTTTTCGATGTCGTCAGGCCGCACGCCTTCGGCAACGTCCTGAATCCAGTAAGCCGTCTGGCTGGCGGCTGGTATATGACCAGCCATCCAGCGACCAGCGGTGTTGCAGGCAACTCTGTAGCGTTCAAGCGTCAGCATTTCTTTCCGTGCAATCCGCCACTTCAACCAGTTCAACATTTCGCTTCTCCGGGCACTGCGGCCCAACTATCGGTTTAAGCGGACAGCCAGGACGGGCTTCCGCGGTTCTGTATTTACAGCTGCGAGCGCGCGGAGCGGTGGCGGCGACACGCTGTTTCCCACCATTCGCACCTGAGCGTTGATCGTCAGCGGGCGGCCGTCGGCGGTTCGGTCGTGGATGTAGCCGGGCGGGAAGCCCTGAGCGCGGTAGAGCTCGTGCGGGCGCAGCATGCGCAGGCCGATATCCACGATCACGTAGGGCGTGCCCCGGATGGTGACGGTGACCAGCGCCAGGCGGTCGCGGGTGGTGACGGTGTCGAGCGGGTCGCGCAGATCGCGGGCGGTGCCGTTGCCGTAGTAGTTGATCAGGAACGCGGCCACGCGCAGTGCGCCGGCCTCGGCCTCGGGTGACAGGTCGGAGAAGTCGACGGTGACCAGGCGCTGCTGGCTGCCGCTGGCGGTGATGGTGCTCACTGGTTCTCGGGCGCTCCGCGCGCGGGCTGGGTTGCCGTTGGGTCCGCCGCCGTTGGCCTGCTCCAAAAAGGCACTCACCAATGCGTGCTTGACGCCGCCGGCCACGACGGTGCCCAGCGGCGCGTTGATGTCCGGTACGCGCGGGGCCTGGCCGCGGCGCTCTCCGTAGCCGGTCTGCACCAGCGTCGGCACCACCGCGGCGAAGTGCCCGCCCTTCACCCCGGCGCATTGCGTGCGCAGCGGCTCCATCGCGGGCCAGGTGCGGCCGTTGCTGGCTTTGGCGAACTCGGTGAGGAAAAACGGTTCCTCGGCCTCGATCACATGCTTGACCAGCCCCCGCGCGATGCGGCGCAGGGTGGCGTCGGCCAGCGGGCGCGGGCGATCGAAGATCGAGCGGCCAAGGTCGGAAAAGTCGATGCACTCGGCGGCGGCGACGTAGGGTTTCCCGTGGCCCGGCCCGTGCGTTGGCTCCGGCCAGATGATCGGCTCACCGTCGCATCGGGCGACCAGAAACAGGCGCTCGCGGCGGGTGCCGGCACCGTAGTCGCACGCGCGCAGGCGGCGCCACTCCACTGCGTAGCCCAGGGCACGCAGCGCGGCGACGCACTGATCCCAGGTGCGGCCGGCGTGGCGTGGGTCGGGCACCAGCTGCTGGTATTCGACCGGCACGCGCTCGCCAGGCTTGGCCACGGTGCCGTCCATCCGGATCACGCGTCCGGTCTGCCGGCAGCGCTTGGCCACCAGCGGCCCCCATTGCAGGATTTGCCACACGTTTTCCAGGGTGATGATGCGCGGTGCGAGGCCGACTTTGGCCAGCCGGCCGGTCCACTTGAGCACCACCCACGAAAGCGATCGGATCTTGTGGTTGCGCGGCTGGCCTCCCTTGGCCTGCGAGAAGTGCGTGCAGTCCGGCGAGGCGTGGAGCCAGCCAACCGCGCGCCCGGCCACGTCCATCACCGGGTCTGCGTGCCAGATGTCTTCGCGGTGGTGGTCGGTGAGCGGGTGATTGGCCGAGTGCATGCCGATGGCATCTGCGTCGTGGTTGTAGGCCAGATGCGGGTCGATGCCCAGCGCCTGTTTGAGCGCCTCGCTGGCGCCGCCACCGCCCGCGAACAGGTCCACCACAATCTCGCCGGGCCGCAGGCGGGATACCTGCGGCAGCGGGAAGTTGAATGCCGAGCCGTCAGCCACGCCACTTCTCCGTGAGCGCCTGGCGCAGCTGCGCCAGATCGGTGCAGGACTTCACCGCGCGCAGGTGGCTCATGCCGCTCCCCTCCCCGCTTCCTGGGCGGCGAGCTGATCGATATCGGCGTGCTGGCGCACCAGGGCGTGGGTGACGCTGCTGGCGTGCGCGCCGTAGAGCGCCGTGGTGGCTTCGCTGGCGTGGCGCGCGACCTGCTGGGCGATCTTGGTGCCGAGCACTTCCACGATGCCGCGGATGCGGCGATGGCGGAACAGGTGCCAGTGCATGTCGGAAAGACCGGCCGCCCGGGCGCGCGCCTTGACGATGTTGTGCAGGGTGGCGCGGGTGGCGCGCGCACCCTGCTGGCTGACGAACAGCGCCGGCTCGTCGGTGCGCGCCATCAGGCCGCGCACGCGCAGCCAGGCGTCGAGCATGCGGCCGGTTTTCGCGTTGTAGGCGATGGTCTCGGTGTCGCCGCCCTTGCCCACGACGTGGATCATCATGCGCGCCGGCTCGATCTCGCTCTGCTGGCCCATGCCGGGGATGTTGAGGCCGGCGGCCTCGCTGATCCGGATGCCGGTGTCCAGCGCCAGGCGCAGCAGCGCGCGATCGCGGATGTTGAGCCGCCCGCGGTCTGGAATGGCGTCGATCATGGCGAGCAGCGCAGGCAGCTCGGGCGCGATGACGCGTTTCTGGCGAAAGCGCACGCGCTCGCCCTCGGTCGGGTCGATGCCGATCCATCCCTCGCGCTGGGCGTGGCGAAAGAAGCCGCGCGCGACGGCGAGCTTCCGGGCCTGGCTGCGCTGCGACACGCCGGCGGCGTCGAGCGCATCCAGCCAGCCGGAAACGTCGCTGGGCGCAAGCACCGCGACCAGCGGCACGCCATCGTGACGGTGCTCGACGTACTCGGCGAACTGGTGCAGATCGCAGCGGTACGCCGCGAGGGTGTTGGGCCGCAGGCCGCGCGCGCCGATGCGCGCCAGGTAGTGCTGGAGGCCGGCGGGCAGCGCCATGGGGCTGATGCGGGTGCCCTTGATGAGACGCAGGACTGAGGGCCTCATGGCTTAGCGCCCCCGCCCCGAGGCGCGAACCTGCGCACAGCCTCGGAAAGGCTCATGCGCCGTACGACGTGGCTGCGCACGAAGCGCACGACTACATAGTCTTCGCCCCCCCCCCATCTCCTCCAGCGCACCCTGGCGCAGGTCGATGGTCACCGCCCGACCGCTGCGGCTCTGGAATCGCGCGCCGGTGATGAGGGTGTCGCGGGTGATCTCTTTCACGGCACCTCTCCCATCTCCAGTTCGCGCGCGAGCGTTGAGACCAGCTGGCCGAGCTGCGCCAGGTGCAGGATCGCGGTGCCGGCGGCATCCCCTTCTGCGTCGTCCGGTTGCTCCTGCTCTTCCCAGCGCAGGCCGGTGGCGCTGAGGCTCTGGTCAAGAACGAAATCGACCAGGCCGGCGAGCTGCAGCGCCAGGCGCGTACACTGTTTCCCGGCCTGCAGGTGGGCCTCCACCTCCCCGCAGAACATCTCCTGATCGCGCGCGGCGATGCGTGCCCCGCCCTCGCACGGGTCGGCCAGCACGCACTGTGTGCCGAGCGCCAGGCGGCTGTCGTGGGGCGAGGCGGCCGCGGCCAGCCACGAGGTGAACAGCGCCCGCACGCTGAGATCGGCGTGCGCCGGCAGCGCCGGGAAGCTGCCCAGCGCCTCGCGCAGCGCGGCGCACAGGGCATCCCCGACGCGCCAGGAAGACGCATCGATCCACAGCCAGCCGGTGGCGAAGTCGAGCACGGCCTGGGTTGCGCTGCGCAGGGTGAAGGCCTGGGGGATCAGTTCGAGGAAGATTTCGTCGCGGATGCGGCGGCGTTCTTTCGGCCCGACGGTGCGGTTTTCGGCCACGCGGATGGCGTCCAGCCGTTCGTCCATGGCGCGGTTGATGACCTGGGTTGGCAGCAGGCGCTTGTTGCGTCCGAAACGGAACAACACGCGGCCGCCGTGCTCGAAGGTGTAGCCGCCGCCGAGCTGCTCCAGCGGCAGGAAGCCGTCGGTCGCCACTTCGACGCCGGCCAGCTCGCGCAGCGGCGCTTTCCCGAGCGCCTCGTCGAGGCGCTGTGGGCTGAGCGTGGCGAGAAAATCCGCCGGCAGACGGTAGAGGATCAGGTTGCGGAAAGGAGTCATGCCGCATCCCCTCCGCTGCCGTCGATGGCCGCATCGATGGCGCTGGCGAAGGCGCGCATCGCGCGCACGCCCTCGTGCGGGTTGCCGGTGGCGCGGTAGACGTCGACCACGGCGCGCTCCAGGCCCGCGCTGTCGACGGGGTGCCCGATGCGCCCCGCGGCGCGGGCTGCCATGCGCCGCGCGCGCACGCGCAGCATGAGGGTGTAGCTCACCTCGTGAGAGGCGGTGATGGATGGGTGTAGACTGGTCATGCCTTGTTGCCTCCGATCAGGTGCAGGGTTGCAGCGCCCGGTGTTGCCGCACCGGGCGCTGCGCGTTTGAGGCGCGCGGGAAAAGGTGCCCAGGCCGCTCCGCCCGCGAGCGGCGGAAGGAGGGGCCGCACAGCGGATGCGGGAGCGGCCTGGACATAACGGAGTGATGCGCGCCCATGGGGCTCAGTACGTCTCGACCAGCGCGATGGCGTGCACCGGCTCGGTCGAACGGTTGGTGAGGGAGACCACGACGCGGCCCGGCAGCACGCGCGCGACGATGGAGGCATCCACCGCCTCGTGGCCCGAGGCCACCACCGTGGGGCCGCGGCGGGTGGCGCGCTCGCGGTGGCACAGCAGCACCGCGCGCTCGCCGGGCGCAAGCGTGTAGTGCAGCTCGCACAGATCGACCGGCCGCGGCTCGGGCGGCACGATGGGCGCCAGGCCGCTTGCGCGGGCCCAGGAAGCGCCCAGAGCGCCCAGGGCGACCAGCACCAGGACAAGGACAAGGGGCAGCAGCAGGCGCGCTGCAGCGGCGGCGTAGCGGATCATCAGGAAGCCCTCCGAATAGGGTGGACGGTGGCCGGGGCCAGCACTGCGAGGATCTGCGCGTGCAGGCAGGTTGCATCGGCGAGGACGCGGCGCAGTTGATCCAGCGCCGCGGCGGCGTAGGGGCGGTCGGCAGCGTCGATCGTGCCGTCAGCCAGCATCGGGGCGATGGCGGAAACCGCATCGGCGGCGCTGCGCATCAAGTCGGCGGTGCGGTGGGTCTGCTCGATGCCGTCGTCGGTCGGCATCGCCACCGGCAGCATCCCGCGCCGCGCCGACAGCGCCCGGATGCAGCGCTCGCGCACCGCCGCCGGCAGCGCATCGACCAGCGCCTCCTCCAGATCGACCGGCATGCGCACCTCGCCGGAAACGAACCGCCGCACCGCCGCCGCGTTCGCGCGCTGCGCCCGCTCCACCGCATCCACCGTCGCGCCCACCTCGAAATTGACTCGGCGCAGGTGCAGCGGCGTAGCCGCGTGGTAGCAGTTCATCACCTGCTCGGCGTAGCTGCGCTCGGTGAGCCGGCCATCGGTGGCCAGCGCCTCGCGCACGTGCCGTGCGATCGTCTCGCTGCGCGATTCGGCGTTCATGCGGCCGCTCCAAGCAGGCCGCCGGCGCTCGCCGCTTCCAGCCGCGCCGATTCGCGGTCGTAGTGGTTGGCCGCGCAGATCAGGGCGTTGGCGAGCCGCCGGGCATCGGAGGGGGAGAGGAACGCCGTGGCGTGCCGCGTGCCGAGCCCGCGAATCCCCACCAGCACCGCGTTTTCGGCGCGCGGGAGATCGGTCGCGAGCACGTCGAAGCGCTCGGACTCGATGACCAGGTTGTTGCTGCGCGGGCTCATGCCGCACCCCGCGCGGCCGCCTCGGCCTCGATATCGGCAATGGTCTCGTCGATCGTGCGGCGCACCTCGGCCAGGGTCATCCCGACGTGCAGGTGGCGCTTGAGGCGCCGCAGCGCAGTCACCTGCTCCGCGGCGGACAGCGCCGCGCGCGCGGCGGCCTGCCGCGGTACCACGATGGACCGCGGCGACAGGCGTCGCCCGGGCTGGGCGTGCAGGGTGGTCGGCATGGGTATCACTCCTCGTCAATGTGGGCGCGCAGCGCCGTGTGGGCGCCGTCGAACTGACGGCTGGCGGCGTCGATCTCGCCTTGCAGGCGGTGCACCAGCGGCGAGCCGGGCGCATGCCAGAGCGCGATGTGGTACGCATCCACCAGCGCCTGCACCCGCGAGGCCGCCAGGTCGCACTGCTCCATCGGCGTGGGCGGCAGGCGGTCGCGCGTGGCGTGTGCCAGCGCGGCGGTCAGTGAAGACATGCGCCCTCCCCCGCCTTCTCGCCGGCGAGCGGCAGGTGCGAAAGCTCGGCGTGGGTTTCCGCGATCCCGCGCAGCGTGGATTTGCTCCAGCGCGCGCCGCCCTCGGGGGCCGGAATGCGCATCGCACGCAGGCGGTCGGAAATGGCGCTGTAACTGACCTGATCGCCGCGCCACTCCATGATGGCCTCGCGCACCTTCCAGGTTTTCGGACAGCGCACCAGCCGGCCTCGGCCGGCCTCGGTGGCCTCGATTTCCAGGCAGCCATAGGGCACCGTGCCGTATACCCGCCCCTGCCGGCGCATCCCGCGGGCGTTGTCGGCCGCGCGCTGCGCCGCCACGTCGCGCTCGTACTGCGCGGTGGCCAGCATGATCGTGAGCTGGAGCCGGCCCTGCGGGGTGCTGGTGTCGATCGCCTCGCTGGCGCTGATCACCTGCGGCGCGTTGCCGCCGGCGGCCCCGGCGAAAAAGCTCAAGCCGTCGAGCGCATCGCGGAACAGCCGATCGAGCCGCACCACCAGCACGCCCTCGCCCTCGCCCGCCTCCAGCGCCGCCAGCAGCTCGGCTCCGCCGCGGCGCTTGGCCAGCGGCACCGCGCCGGAGACGCCCTCGTCGGCGATGATTCGCACCAGGGTGTGACCCTGCGCGGCGGCGTGGCGGGCGAGCTGATCGGGCTGGATCGCCAGCGATACCCCTTCCTGGGCCTGCTCATCGGTGGACACTCGGGTGTAGGCGATCAGGCGCATGGCTCAGGCGGCCCTATCCGCTGCATTGGTCACCAGCTCGAAACCCGCCATGTCAGCATCGCTGATGGTGCACATGCCGGTGTCATGTGGGCCGTCCAGGCCGGCGAAATCCTCACAGCGGCAGGTAGTGACCCGTGCTGCCGCATCCCGCTCCACGACAACGTAGACGCGGGGATTGCCCGGCCTTGCCAGCCGCTGATTTGGCTTGATAAGGGATGGTTTCATTCAGGCCGCCTCCTCGGCGTGGTCGCGGTGCCACCGCGCGGCCAGCGCAGTGAGCCCTTTCGGGGTGACGAAGGTCTGGCAACGCACCTTCTCCTCCCCTGCCCTCACCTGGCGCACCTCGAACTGACCGCGCTCGATGAACTGCCGGTAGGGCACCAGCGCGCCGCCCTGGTAGAACAGCGCGAACGTCTTGAGCCAGCCGATGAACTTGTTGGGCGGCAGGTGCAGCGCCCTGCCCGCGTTCTGCAGGTTGTAGAGGCCGTCGGCCTCCACGAAGGAATCGTAGAACTCGGCCTTGGGCGCCGCGGCCGCCAGCGCCGCCTGGGACTGCTTGCGCTCTTCCACCAGCTCGCGCACCAGCTCGGTGAGCTGCAAGGCCACCTCGGTCAGGCGCAGCGGGTCGAACAGATCCAGCGCAGGGCGCTGCTCGCGCAGCCGGCGCTCGCACTCGATGAAGTATTTGCGCGCCTGCCGGCCGCGCCAGTTGCGCTCCACCATGGCCAGCTCCTTGGCCATGTCGAGGGTGAGGGCGTAGTCCTTGGTTGGACGGCCTCGCTCAGTTTGTTTTCCCCCGTTTTGGGGGAAAAACGCAAAGTCCTGATTCTCAACGAAATCGTATTGCGCGACACGATCCCGCAGCCAGGTGCTGAAATCCTTCCCCACTTCCAGGAAGGCGTGCAGCTCGCGGGCATCGACGGTGGGCACCAACCCATCGCCCACGGCCTGCTCGGTGATGGCGATCAAGGGATTCACTCAGGCGGCCTCCGCTTTGGTGTCGTCGGTTCCGTAGATCTGGTCGAGGGTCAATCCGAGCACCGTCCGGAGGGACAGTGCGTGGATCAGTCGCGGTTGCCCGATCCCGACCTCCCAGTTGGCGACGGCGGCACGGGTCACGCCGATGCGGTCAGCGAGCTGCTGCTGGGTCAAGCCGGCGTTCTTTCTGGCGATTGCGATGTTCATGCCGGCCAATATACGTGACAAAACGGAGTTGTCAAGCGTAATGACCGCGAAGAATTGTCACGCGCGCTATACAGGCAGCCGGCAAACCCCGGTTGCTCCTGTCATGGATCGCTTACGGTTCCGCGTGAAGGAGGCCCGCGCTTCGCTGCGGACAGATAGCGGCGGCAAGTTCACGCAAGAGGCATTCTCGGCGCTCATCGGCGTCACACGGTCTGCTGTAGCCAACTGGGAAGCCGGCGTGGGGGTGCCGGACATGCAAAATCTGATCCGTATTGCCCAGGCTACCGGCACCTCGTTCGAGTGGCTCGCCACCGGGCGTGGCGCGCGCGAGTTGCAAGGCGGGAAGATGGCCGAAGATCGCAACGAGTACCTGGCGGAAGACCGTGCGCATTCCGGCGACGAGCTACAGTTGCTGAAGCGCTACCGGGCCAGCTCAGAGGAAAAGCGCAAGGCCATGTTGGCGTTGTTGAGGTAGCAAGCCGCCCGCCGGCCCGGGTTCGGTCGGCACGAACTGAAAACAAGGAGAAGAACGTGGCAGAAGTGAAGTGTCAGCAATGCGGAAGCCCGATGATCATGGGGACGAAAACGGAATCGAACATCGGGATGCAGGTGCTCGGCGTCATCGTGTTCCTGTTCGGCCTCGTGCTGCTGTTCGTGTTCCCGATCGGCACCTTCTTCGGGGTGTTCTTGATGATCGGCGCGGCACGGATGGGCTTCAAAAAACGCAAGGTCTGGCGATGCCAGAACTGCGGATACTTTTTCGAGCGCGCGTGATGGCTCGGCATCGACCCGCCATCGCCGCCGCTGCGCTGGCCCTCGTGACCGCGTGCGCGACAAGCCCCTCTCATCAGGCTGCGCTGGTGCAGGAGGTGGATCAGGCGGCCGTAGCCGGCTGCCGGTTCCTCGGCGAGGCGCGCGGCATGTCTGGGTGGGGCGGTTCGGCCGCCGCCGGTACCGGTGCCAACAACGCGCGGGTATCGGCGAAGGAAAAGGCCGGAAAGCTAGGGGCGACGCATCTTGTCTGGGTCGCTCGCGGCGATGTGATTCAAACGGCTGTCGCCCATGCGTACGAGTGCACACCGTAGAACAGCGCCGCCGCGTCAGCGCACCGGTTCGATGCCCGCCTCGATCGCGGCGCAAGCCAGCAGCCAGATGCGTTGCACCCGGCGCGGCCTGCCGTTGTAGTCGCGGCCGGCCTCCTGCTGTTGGTACGTCGCCAGCGTCACGCCCAGCGCGGCGGCGGCCTGGCGCTGTGTCCAGCCCATGCGGGCGCGCCATGCGGCGAAGGGGGCGCCGTTAGACACTGCGCAACTCCGGGTTACGCGTCACCCATGCCCACGCTATGACGTGCTCAAAGTCGCCAAGCCACTCGGACGCCTGGGGATACATGATAAGCGTCGGGTGCAGCACAACGGCACACCACGGCACCGCAGGCTGCTTGATGCCCGCCACCACGCCCGGCATGGCCGTCAGTGCGCTCCACAGCATCGGCGCGGCCCGCGACCGGGCGCAGACGCCGAAACTCACGAGCGGGATGCTTGGGCCGATGTCTGGCTTTGGCCCGTACACCGTCACCACCAGCGCACCGTTATCGACAAGCGCGAGAGCCTGGCATCCATCGACTGCCGGGATCGTCACCGGCTCGCCGGCTGCTATGGCATCGCGCAGCCACGGGACCATGATCGCAAGGATGTCATCGCCCACCTCGCCGCGGCGGCGCGGCAAGGTGTGGCCAGTGGTGAGTGTGAGGTGCTCGATGTACATTGATCCGATCACCACTGAGTGCGGAACTGATTCTCATCGACGATGGCGCGTGCCTCGTCGATGATGCTTTGGATCGGCACCCATGCCTCATTGGCGCGCGTGAGTGCCGAATTGTATTCCGGCGTGTCACCACCCAAGAGGGCGGCAAACGCGTCTTCCCCGGCCTGCGCATCCAGATGCGCGGTTAATTCCGCCAGCTCGCGCTGGCGCGCCATGTAGGTGCGGCCCACTTCTCCCAGCCCGATGGTCGCGAGGACGCCCACATTGTATTCCGGGCAGCCTCGGCCCATGTCCGCGATGGCGTAGGCTTGGTCGAGTGTGTACTTGCTCATAGTCATCACCCTTCCTTTGCCGAGAGAGGAAAGGGGGCGCGAATGAACCACCCGAGACGCGGGTCATCCTTCTGGGCGAAGGACGAGAGGGAAATCGTGTCTTCCCCCCCTTCCGGGGAAGGCGCGTGAAGATGCGGTGTGTACCCACCTCCACACGCCAAGGTCATGGCGTCTCCATCCTCCAAAAGCTCAACGGCTTCGGATGCCGGCATTTCGGTGGGATGGCCGTCTTGGGTGACCCATACATATTCCTGAGTCAGGATCAGACGACGGAGGTCGACTCCGCTAAGGATGGTGCCGTGACGAATTACTGTGCTCATGGTTGTTGCTCCTGCCTGCTACCGGAGGCGTCGGGGCCGAGCCAATCTCGACCATGTGGCTAGTATCCCATGACTTAGATACTAGGTCAAGCGGTCCCGCGCCGGACTTCGCAAACAATTGCAACAATCATCCGCCACCCGCTTCGCGCCAACACCCCCTCAACGCCCGATGTCTTTCCACGCACCGCAGCCACCGTTCGCGGTTGATGGCGTCGGCTTCTTCGGTGTCGCCCAAGGTGGTGCCGGGGGGTGGGATGAGGGGCGGCTCGCAGGGAGCCAGGGCCTCAGCGGGGCAGCTCGGCGGCGGTGGCGTCGGCAATGGCCTGCAGTTGCGCGTGGCGCAGCCGGTCGAGCTCAGCAGGGCGATGGACAGCAGCAAAGTCGGGATTTTCACGGATCACCTCGGTGACGGTGCGCACCACCACGCGCTCGGTTTCGCGGCTGGTGGCCAGGGCCTCGCGCAGCTGCTCGCCGATGCGGGCCATGGCGCGCGCGGTGCGGGTGGCGCGCTCGATGGCCTCGGCCAGGGCGTCGGCACGCTCGCGCTGCTGGGCGGCTTCCTGGGCCACGCGCTCATGGCGCTGGCCGCGGATGTAGCCGGCGGCGTAGGTCGCGCCGAAGGCCAGCACCATGACCAGGCCCAGGGCCAGCCCGCGGGTCATGGCTCGGGGGTCACGTTGGCGTGCTCATCGCGGGCAAGCCAGGGGAACATCGGCACGAAAAGCTCCTCGCGGGTGAGCGCGAACCACAGCAGGCGCGCCTTGTTGAGGCGGTTGCTGGCGTCCGCACCCGGGTGCTGGGGGCGGGCGATGTGCCAGATGACGAGCAGGCCGAGGCCAGCGGTGGGCAGCGCGGCGAGGATGAGGACGGCGAGCAGCAGGGTGATCATGGCGTCTCCGGGGTGATGGCGAGGTCGGCCTCGGCGTGGCGGCGGTTGCGCATGCCGCGCTCGATGTCGGTGCCGATCCAGATCCGGGTCATGGCGCGGATCTGGGTCGCGATGCACTGCACGTCCTGCGCCGGCAGGCACACGTCGCGAATGTGGCGCATTTCGCGGCGGCGCTCGCCGGTCAGGCTGCCGCCGCGGTTGAAAACGAGGCTCACCAGCGCGCCGCGGGCGTTGCATGGCAGCGCGTCGAAGTGCTGCGGGCGGAACACGCGCCGGGCGATGCGGTGGTGGATGACGACGCTGGTCTGGTCGAACACCTGCCGCGCGAGGCCGTACTCCACGGTGATATCTGCGAGCTGGCGTGCCTGGTCGCGCGCGAGCGGGCCGGTGATGCCGGCGGCGGTGGCCAGGCGCACGGCGTGCGGATGATGCTCCCAGTCCTGCGCGATGAGGCTGGCGCTGTGGTAGCCGAGGTCGTAGCCGATGCCGATGGTCACGCCGCTGGCGTGGCCGGGCCAGACGGGGCTGCGGTACTTGCGCTCGTAGACCTGCGGGCTGCCCACCTCGAAGCTGATGATGAGGTCCACCGCGCGCTCGCACAGCGGCGGCAGCGCATCCGCGCGCGCCCACGGCGCGGCGAGCAGCGCCAGCAGCAGCGCGAGGGCGCGGATCACGGCAGCAGCTTGTCGAGGATGAGCCAGAAGAGCGCGAGAAAGAACGCGCGGTGGCCCCACCAGATGGCGGTGGCCTGCCAGCTCGGCATGCCGTGGGCAAAGGCGTAGCCACGCTGGTCGCGATCGATGCCGGCGGCGTAGTCGATCAGCTCGCGCTCTGCGTCGTCGTCGAAGTCGAAGTGGTAGGTGCGCGCGATCAGCCACGCGAGGAAGCCGGCAACGGCCACGCCGATGCCGGTCACGAGGTACGCCCACAGCGCGCCCCAGCCATCCATGCCGGCGGTGCGATCGATGTGTGGGATGGCGTACCAGGCCGCGAGCGCGAGCGCGAGGGCGACGGGAAGCCAGACCAGCAGCTCCTGCCATTCGGCCACGAAAGCGGCCAGGCGGCTGCGCAGGGCGGCGATGCGGCCGAGTTCGGTCCAGGTGCGGCGGTCATCCATGGCGCTGTCCTGCGATGAGGGTTTCGAGTTTGTCGCGCATGGCGTCCACCTGCGCGCCGAGGCGGTCGATGCCGCGCTCGAAGTCGGATTTCGTGGGGTGGTTGTTGAGCGCGCGGGCCATCTCCAGGCGCAGGTCGGAGAGCGCGAGGGTGTTGGCGGCCGCCTTCTGGAGCATGTCGGCGGCGCGCGCGTCGGCGCGGCCGATGTGCGTTTCGAGCCGACTTTCCAGCGCGGCCACGTCTTCCGCGCGCAGACGCGCCTCGCGCGCAAGGCGCCCTTCCAGCCGCGCCGCCCAGCCGCCCAGCAGGGTGGCGAGCACGGCGCCGAGCCATCCGGCGATCTGGCTCCAGACCGGTCCATCGGCGGGCGGGCTTTGGGCGGCGACGGCGGTGGATGTAAGGGAGATCACGATCAGTACCAGCCAGCGCACAGGACGATCCGCATGACGGCGGCTCCGCAGGTAAGCATGCGGGCAGCATGGGCGGCGCGCTGCGTCACATGCAGGCCGCGCATGTCGCGCGGCGTTATGTCGAGTACGCGTTCCGCGTGGAACTTACGCGACTTCGAGGAACTCGATGGTCGCCTCGTCCTGCCGGGCTGCGGCGATCTGCAGCACGTGGTCGGGGGTGATGCAGCGCACCGGCCACTGCCAGCCGGGCTGGTCGGGGTTCTGGAGGTCGAGCCAGCAGATGCCTTGCCGGGCAATGCGGGCCACGGCGAGCAGGTCCTGCGCGCGCGGGCGCCGCCACCGCAGCGTGATGCGGGTGCGCGGGATGCCCTGGTCTACCGGGAAGCGCACGCCGTTGGGCAGTTCGATCAGCGACTGCGGGTACTCGACGCGGATGTCGGAGTTGAGCAGTGCATCCGGCAGGGTCAGGGCATCGGAGAAGAGGTACAGCGCGCCGATGCTTTCGCCGGCAAACGTGCTCAGGTTGAACTGGATGTTTAAGCTTCCGAGCGCGATATCAGACTGATCTGTCACGATGCCCTTTCGCCGCCCGCCGGCGTCGGCATGGAGCGGCAAGGATCCCGAGTAACTCCCTGCAGGCGGCAAGGCGGTGCCTTGCGCCATCGATGTCACCGTGGTGTTTTCGCTGACGCCCTGCAGTGCGGGCCAGACCGGCGTGGTGGATATGCCCGTGGCGCGTATCCACCAGCTCGGCCCGATGCCGCCGGGCATCCACGGGCGGGCGACCATGGGCGACTCCAGGTTGGAGGGCGGGCGCCCCACGGCGGAGGCGGACGCCGTGGCGACGTAGCTGACGGGGGTGTGGTAGAGGATCATGAGGCGCTCCTTGCCAGGCGCCGCGCGAGGCGGGCCTGTGCGGGCGTGGTGGGGGCGCCGGCGGGCGGCTCCATGCGGCCGCGCGGGATGCGGATGGGGCGGCGCGGGGCGGTGTACTCGTCCGGGGCGTGCACGAGGCGGAGGTGCGCGCGGACACGCTCGGGGGTGGCGGCGGCGGCGCGCTTCGCGGCGGCATCGTTCTGCTCTTCCGGCAGCGCGATGCGGTTGAGCCCGAGGATTTCGCGGCCTCCCGCCGGCGTGCGGCGGGTCTCCAGGCGCAGCGCGTGGATGCTGCCGATGATGCCGTGGCGGCAGGCGTCGCCGCCCTCCTCCGGCTCCAGCTCAAGCACCAGCGGATCGGCCACGCCGGCGGCGGCGAGCTGGGCGAGGACGTCATCCACCCAGCGCGCGGCGTGGGTGGCGCCGTGGTGACCGTCGAGGCCGTACAGCGGCGTGCCGTCGGGGGTGAGGATGAGGATTCGGGTGGCCATGGTTACCAGAAATGGACACTGACGGACGTGGAGTGGATGGCGGTGCCGGAGAGAAAAACCGGGAGATTTCGTATCTCGTGCTTGTGCGGGTCTCCGTAGGTCGTATTTTCAAGCGTGTACTCGCCGACTGCTCCTGCACGGCCACTACTCGGGATGAAAAGCACATTCCCGCCCACCGCCGAAGTGGTCAGAGACGTGATCGCCGCGGTCTTGGCATCGCTGATTGATACGGTAGCCAGCGGTATCTTTCCCAGGCCATGCGAGACGCTGAACGGCCTGACGAAATCAGCGAGGGCCCAGAAGACGGTCGTACTGGCGGTGCTCGCCACCGTCCGATTCCCCGTCGCCACGGTATTGGCTCCGATATCGTTCCCCGAGCCGCCGCCGAAGATCGTCCCGGTGCTCAGGCTCACCGGCGAGGTGGTGGCGTAGCTGGCGCTCATGTTTCCCCACAGGTCGCGGGCGCGAACGCGGTAGGTATAGTTCTGGCCGTAGCTCACCGCGCGATCGATGTAGGAGCGCGCCTGGCCGCGCCAGACTTCCGCGAACGCGCCCGCGGCGACCTGGCGCTCCAGCACGTACTCGCGCAGGTTGGCGGTGGTGACGGCGGGCCAGTAGACCTCGATCATGCGCGCGCTGCCTTGCGCGGCGCTGATCGTTACCACGTTGCCCGGCAGCGTGGCGTAGCCGGGCGCGGTGAAGGTGGTGACGCTGGCTCCGCCGCCGATGGCGGTGGCGTCGAAGGTGCCCTGCACCACGCCCTGCACGCCGAAGGCGTTTTCGGCCCAGCACAGCAGCTTGTAGACCTCGCCCGCGCGCAGGCCGGTGAGCACGATGCCGTGCCGGCCGCCGCCGATGCTTTCGCCGCGCAGGATGCCGGGGATTTCGCCGGTCACGTTGTGCACGGCGCTGAACACGAGGCGCTCCCAGTTGACGCCGGGCGGCAACGCATCGACGGTGACGCGCGCGATGACCGCGCCGTCGCCGGCCAGTGAGGTGCTGCCGGCGGTGATGCGCAGGCCCGTGGGCGCAGCGGGTGGAGTGTTGGAATAATCCGGGGTGTAGTCGGGGCCTGGATCGCCGGGCAACGTGCCGGCGGTGTAGGAAACCAGATCCGCGCTGTAGCGCTCGCACTCCAGCTCCACGCCGCCGACGATGCGGGTGACGCGGCGCACGCGCCACTCGCTGGCGCTCAGGCCCCAGGCGGCGCTGGTGATTCGCAGCGTGTCGCCCAGGCCGTGCACGGTGCGGTACACGCGCAGGCGCAGGCGCTGGGCGTGGGCGGCGCGCTGGGCGTAGTACCAGGCGGTTTTGTCTGCCACCTCGTGGCGGCGGACGTAGCGGCACTCACGCGGGCGCTCGTCGCCCTGGGTGCCGCCGGGGACATCCCGCAGGATGCTGAACTGAAGTGCGCCGGAGGGATCGCGCGGGCTGGGGCGGTAGCGGATGCCGACCTTTGCCGGCGCAGACGGCTCGGCGAGACTGAGCAGCTCGATGGGATCGCCGGCATCGTCGTCGTAGTCGTGCCAGGTGGTGGCCGGGCCATCGTAGATGATGCCGTAGCTGCCGTCGGCACGGCGATCGAGCGCGGCACGGCAGACGTAGAGCAGGTCTTCCAGGATGGCGCGGGTGGTGCGTTGCCCCCAGGCGCCGAAGTCGCAGTCGATGAAAAGCGCGTTGGAAGCCGCCCACGTCTCGCACGCGGTGAAGCTGGCAGCGTCCACCGTTACGCCGGCATCGGTGAGCAGCTGGCGGATGATCTGCGGGGCGGTGAATGCGGCAGAGGAGATGTCGGCGTAGATCCGGTATTCAGCACCGGAAAAGTCGCGCTGCTCGGCGGTGAAGTATCGCCCTGCATACGCGCCGCTGGGGGCAATGAAATCGTGTATCGTCACGCGCGCATCCGAGGGCGAGCTGCCGCGATACAGCGTCGGGAGCGCGACGGATGAGGCCGAGGCCGGCACGCACCGCTTCGCAGCGAGGTACTGCCAGGGGCTCGCGTTGGTGATGCGCGCCATCGGGACTTTCTCGGCGATGCCGACGATGCTCGGCATCGCTCTGCCCTCGTCCAGCGGGGACAGGCCCGGGAAGGCATCGGCGGTGTAGGTCTCCGGTGGGTAGAGCGCGTTGAGGCGCTGGTCTTCGATGTCGGTCAGCAGCAGGGTGACGATGCCGGGGCGCACTTCGCGGCCGGTGCAGGTGAGGGTCTTCGCTTCGACGAAGTCCTGCTCAGTACCATCGTCCCAGACGACGGTGGTGATGGTTTCGACCAGCACCTCAAGGCCATCGACGGCCGTGGTGCGCAGGTGCTGGTAGACGGCCGGGTCCGCGCTGCCCAGGTCGACGCGGTGGGCGACGCTCAGGCGCACGTCGGTGGCGCGCAGGATGGCGTCGGTCCAGCCGGCGCCAAGCGCCACGTCATCGACGATGCAGGCGGCATACCACTCCCCTGCCCGCTCGATGTCGTGGGTGGCGATGCGGGCGGTCCCGCTCCCCATCACAAAAGACGCGGTGACGACGTGGCGGGTGGCGGCGATGTGGCTCATGCGACGCTCCACTCGCGCTTGATGCGCGTGGCGATCTGCGGCAGGTCGCGCTGGAGCACGACGCCGACCGCCGCGGCGATCTGCTGCGGATCGCCGCTGCCGACGTTGATGACGATCTCAGGGGCGAGGTTGACGCCGTAGCCGACGCGGTTGATTCCGGGCTGCGGAGCGCCCGGGGGGTTCGGCTCCGGCGTCGGGTTGCGCGGGCCGCCGGGGCCACCGGGGAGCGTCGGTGTGCTGCCGCTGCTGATCGCATCGAGGAAGGCGCGCAGGTCCGTGCTGATCAAGCCCAGCAGGCGGGTGGATTCGGCCTGGCGATCGGCGATGAATTCGTCGATCGGTCGACCATCGGTAATCACGTCGATCTGGCTTTGCAGGGCCTGGGCGCGCTCGGCTTGCAGGCGGGCGGCTTCGCCGCGCGCCCATTCGTATTGCTTCCGCGCGTCTTCGTTGAGTTGACGGATCTGCGCTTCGGCATCCTGCTGCACGCGCAGCAGCTCTTTCTGCAGTTCGGCGGATTCTTCGTCGAGGGCCCGCATTTCCGCCTGGATGCGGGCTTCCTCTTCCGCGATCTGTGCGAGCCGTGCCTGTTCGTCGGCGGTGTAGGTGACGGTGGCGGCGATCGAGCCGACGGTCTGGTTGCTCTGCTGCTGCAGGCGGTTGAGCTCCTGCTGCAGGATGATGCCGAGGTCCGCCTCGGGCGCGGCGATGGCCTGTACGCCGGCGATCTGCTGGAGGGTTTGATTGTAGAGCGCGAGGTAGTCATCGCCGGGGCGCTGCATCAGCCCCTCGCCCTGCACGAGCTGGAGGCGCTGGTTGAGGAGCGACAGCAGGCGATCGGCGGCGGCCACCTGGTCCGCGCCGCTGGCGCTGTTCATCGCGGCCTCGGCAGCGGCGATCTCCTGGTTGAGCAGTTCCAGCCGTGCCTGCCCGCCCAGCGGGTTCGCCGCGCTGAAGGTGAGCTGCTCGATCATCGCGCGCGCTTCGTCCAGCACGCGCTGGAACTCCCGCGCGAGGCTGATCTGTTCCTGCAGCGCGTCGATCTGCGCCTGCGCGGCAGCCTGGCGGGATTCGGCGATGGCCTGGGCCATGGCGTTGGCCTGCGCGGCGGCTTCCTGGGCGCGCTGGTTCGCGCCGGCGATGATGCCGTTGCGCTCGGCGTCGAGCGCGGCCAGCGCCTGCTGCAAGGCCTGCTGCTGCGCGGCGATGCCGGCCAGCGCGGTGTTGATGCGCTCCTGCTCGGCCTGCGCGAGCTTGTTGACCTGCGCGATGGACGCCTGCAGCCAGGCATCGACGTTGCCGATGAACTCATCAAGGAACGCCAGCGCGCGTTCGGGATCAATGCTGCCCTCCACCCCGGCGCGGGTAGTGATCATCCCGACCCGCGCGGTATCCGCCACGTCGGCATAGTCGCCGGTGACACCGGCGATGCGCTGCGACAGCGCGAGGTCCATCTGGCGGGCCTGCTGCTGCGCGGACAGCAGCGCGTTCTCGAGATCCCGCACGAGCTGGATTTCGGCGTTGTAGCGGTCGATCACCGCCTGCTGCGCGGCCGCGGCCGCCGCCTGGATTTCGACGGGGTTCCGCCCCTCGATGGCGGTGTCCAGGGCCGACAGGCTGTCGTCGACGCTGCGGTTCAGCCCTTCGAGCTGCGCCTTGAGCTGCTCCAGCGGGCCACCGGCCAGGGTCGCGGCCGCCTCGTCAAGCGCCTCGATCTGATCGCGGATGGCGTAGAGCGCAGTGAAGGCTTCCACGCGCTCGGAGACGCCGGCGATCTGGTTGAGGAAGCCGGCCCAGGCCGGCTCGGCGGCGCGGATGATCGCCTCCAGGCGCTGGTTGAGCAGGTTCTCCATCGTCGCAGCGCCGCCCTTGAGGTCGGCGCTCCAGCCGGCCAGGGCGCTGCTGATCGCGGCGATTTCCTCGCTGCCGCCGCCGACGCTGCGGATCAGGGATGCGATCTGCTGGTCGAACTGCTGGATCTTCGTGATGAAGTCTTCCATCGGCATGCCGCCGCGCACGCCGATCTGCTGCGCGCCGAACGCCGTGGTGAACGTGGTGCGCGGATCGCGGGTGCGGCCGACGCCGCCGACGGTGAGGTAGGGATCCTTGTCGCCGCCCAGCGCGCCCGCCAGACCGCCGATGATGGCACCGATGGCCATCCCCCACGGCCCGAAACTCGCGCCGGCCATCGCGCCGCCGGCCGCGCCCTGCAGCCAGCTGCCGGATTGGTAGCCGCCATAGGCCATCATGCCGCCGCCGATCAGGCCGCCGATACGAGTCATGTCCCACCCGCCGGCACCCGTGGCACTCGATCCGACGCCGCTGCCAGCGCTCCCGCTTCCGCCGCCCTGCAGTGACTCGAAGAAGCTGGAGAAGTCGAAGCCGCCCTCACCGCCGCCGATCGCGGCCATGAAGGCATCCTGCATCGGCTTGACCACCGCCTCGTCCATGAAGGCATCAAGCAACCCAGTGAGGATCGATTCGCCCAGGCGCTTGCCGACATCGCTCCAGTCGCCAGACATCAAGCCATCGGTGAGCGCCGGGCCGAGGTCCTGGATGCCGCGCAGCCATACTGCCTCGTAGCCTTCCACCTGCCGCATCGCCATGTCGCGCGCGGCGCGCTCGGCGTCTTTTCTTTCCTTGGCGCTGATCTTCGCGGCGTCGCTGCGGGCCTTCGCGATAGCCTCGATCTGCGCGAGGGTCGGCGGGCCGAGGTCGAGGAGCGTCTTCTCGGCGGCGGCGATGACGTCCAGCACGTCGGCATAGCGCTGGCTGGCCTCCACCGCGGGGCCGCCGAGGGTGGCCGCCTGCTCGCGGCGCAGGGCAACAAGTTCCTTGGCCGCATCGGTGGCGGCGCGCTGGAGGCGTTCGGCCTCTTTGTCGCGGCGGGCCTGGGCTTCCTCTTCCTGCGCGAGCCGTTCCTTGGCGTCGATCAGCCGGTTGAGCACCGCGACGTGTTCCGCCGATGCGCCGGCGGCCTTGAGGCGGCTGGCGGCCTCGCGCAGGATCTGCGTTTCGCTCTTGCCGTGCTCGGCCACCTCGCGCGCCAGCGCGGCGATCATCCGCTCGATTTCGGCGCGGGCCTTCTTCGCGCCCTCGGAAACCGCTGCGCCGGCGGTGGTCGCGCTCTTCGCCACGCGCGGCGCGGCGTCGGCGCTGGCCTTGTCCAGCGCGGCCCAGGCGTTGCGCAGCTCCTGCACGTGCCGCGCACTTTCCTCGATGCCGACGCGGAAGGCGGTGGACATGCGATCGGTGGCGGCCTTGACGGCTTCCGGCACGCCGCCGACGGTGGTCTGGAGCACCGCCATCGCGGCGCCGAATTCGCCGGTGGCCGCCAGCGCCATGGCGTGGAACTGCCCGACCACGGCCTTGCCGGCGGCGATGGCCACGTCGGCCAGTGCGCCGAGCACGTCCACCATCACGCCCATCTGCACGCCGCCGAGCTTTGCGCCGGTGGCCACCACGTCCATCGCGCGGGCCAGGAACTGGAGCACGGAAGCCAGGCCGCTGGCTTCGGTTCCGGCGTCGCCGGTCTGGTTGATCCAGTCGGTGAGCACGCCGATGCCTTCGGACACGTCGCGCAACAGCGCGGTGAATGCGGCAGCTAGGCCGCTATCGCCGATCGCGATGGCGAGCTGCTCGATGTTGTCTTGCAGCGCGCCGATGGCACCGTCGAGGGTGTTGGCCTGCGCCGCGGCGGCACCGAAGTTCGTCTTCCCCATCTGCTCAACAAGCAGGGCCACGGCGTCGCGGCCGAGCTTGCCCTTGGATGCCAGCTCGGTCACCGCCTCGGTGGTGATGCCCATGGCTTCGGCCAGCAGCTTTGTGACCGGCACGCCGCGCTCAATCAGGATGTTCATTTCCTGCGATTGCAGCTTGCCCTTGGCCATCGCCTGGCCGAGCTGGAGCGCGATGGCGCTGAGCGTGTCGTAGCCGCCGCCGAGCGCGGCGGATTGGTCGATCATCGACTGCATCGAGCCGGAAAGCGGATCGAAGCCGAAGTTCTTGAGCTTGATGTAGGTCTCGGTGACCTGGTTGACCGAGAGCGGCGTGGCGCGCGCCACGTCCTGGAGCTGGGCGAAACGTTCGGTGGCGGCGGCCTGCGATCCTTCGAGGGTACGCAGGGACACGCGCAGCTGCTCGGCTTCGCGGTTGATCTGGATCAAGCCGGTGACCATCTTGGCCACGCCGAACGCGGCCACGGCATCACCCAGCAGCTTGACGCCGCCGGCGGCCTGGCTGGCTCCCTTTCCGGCTTTTTCGCCGGCCTTGCCGATTTCGGCAAGGCTGGCTTTGACGGTGCCGTCGCCCTGGATTTCCAGCTTGATCTGCAGGACGTCGGTCGTACGGGCCACGCTACTTTCCTCCGGGGCTTTCAGCGCCCTGCGATTTTTCGCCCCACGCGGTGAGCTGGGCGGCTTCTATCACCTGCACGTCCTGCATCAGGCCGGGCAGTTCCACGTCTTCCCACAGCCGCGGCGAGCTGTCCTTCCAACCCGGCAGGTAGTGCCCGAGCAGCGCCAGGCAGTCGGCGTAGCGCAGGCCGGTGCGGCCGCCCATGGCCGCCACGCTCCATTGCGTGTGACACGCCAGGTAGGCCACTACGCCGGGCGTGGCGTCCGGCAGCAGCTGGGGCTCCGGGCACTGCGCACCGACTGCGGCGCATCCGCCGGCCTTTCGGCAGTCGACGCAGTAGTCGCGGGTGACCGAAGCGCCAGCCCACAGCGTCTCCTCTCCTGGGCCTACGCCGGCGTGCCAGCGTGCCCAGGCTCGGAGTTTTTTCGGACGGCGCCCTCGCTTGCTTCTGCAAATCCAGCCAGCACGGGCCGCGCGAAAATCTCGTGCGCCATCAGGTCGGCGAGCAGCTCGCGGGAGAACGGGAGGTCTTCGCTGGCGCCCTCTTCGCGCACGCCGCGCCAGTCGTGGGTGCGGCGGATCACCGTGCTGACGTCGTCTTCGGTCGCCGCGAACACGTCGTCGAGGCGCGCCATGACTTTTTCCGTGGCCTCTTCGCCGATACGGGCGCTGCTGGTGGTGTCATCGGCAGGGAGTGCAAGATCGGTGCTGGCGCGCAGGTCGCGCAGCGAGTCGCTCGCCTTGAGCAAGGCGGCGCGCTGCCGTTCGTTGCGCTCGGCGCGGGTCAGCGGCTCGAAGAGCAGCCGGAGGGTGGTCTCGACGCGCTCGCCGGCCTCGTCGTACCGCACCATCGTCACCGGCCACCAGACGCGACCGATATGAGCTTTCGTGAACATGGGTACTCCTTTTCATGTGCGGTGATCAGGCAAAGGAAACCGCGTTTTCTTTGCCTGTGCCGCCAGCCAATGAAAGGCTGGCGGCGATATGGCCTGGGCGCGCCGCCATGCGCAAGGCTGGCGGCGGTATGGATCAGGTGATGGTGGCGATGGGGCTGAGCAGGGTGAACGTCACGCCGAGTTCGCCGGTGGTGCGGTGCACGCTGAAATTGGCCTGCAGGCGCAGTCCGCGTGGGCCATCGATGGTGGGGCCGGTGCGCGCGAACACGAGGTTGGGGATGGTGATGGTCAGCTGCTCGTTTCCCGCTGTACCCGCACCGGTGCCGCGTTTCAGGACGATCTCCATCTGGGTATCGGTGCCGGAAAGGATCTGGTCGATCAAATCCTCGTGATCGAAGAACGCTGTGATGCTGCCGCCCACGATGGCAAAGCCTTCGGGCAGTCCATCGCGCACACCGCCACCGCTGATGCAGAACTTGTCGGCATCAAGGTCATTCGACCAGTTCAGCGTGAGCTGGTTGAAGCACACCATCAGCGGTGATCCGCTGGGGCCGAGGCGAATGCTCAGGCCGGTGGCCTCGAAGGCGGTGTGGCCGTTGTCGGTGGGCGTGGCATCGAGCGACGTGCTGGCTTTCTGCCAATCGGCACCCAGCACATCCACCTGCATCGTCTGCACGCCGGAGGGCGAGAAGGTGAACGTGCCGGAGTTGAAGCGGCATCCACGAAGTTGCAAGTAGCGGCTGGCCGCCGCGATGGCGGTGCCGTAATCTTCCTCGAACGTGAGGCCGATGGGCAATGCGTTTACGCCCGATGCCGCAGTCTGGAAAACGTGCGTGTACGGCGCGGATGCGCCAGAAGTTGTTGGTGCGCCGATCAGGTTCTTGAGCAGGATGCCGATGGACTCGGGCGCCATGGCATAAGCCCACTGGCCCTGAACGTTGCGATTGCCATCCACGCTGCGCGCCTGGCCGCGAAATCCGGCAAGCGTGGGGTCTGCATCACGCTGCTGATCCGGCGTTACCGAGAACTGCGTGAAATAGATGCGTTCGCCGTTGGCGCCCGGCGTCTTGTAGGCCGTTTCAGGCACTGCGGTGATGCGCACATTGGAGCCGCGAACGTCTGCCATGGCGGGTTACTCCTGAGGCTCGGTGGTGGTGGTATCGGCCTTCTTGCCGCCCTTCTTCGGATCGGCGCCGCCAAACAGGGCGAACCCCTTGGCGGTGAGAAGGCGCTGTGCTTCTTCGGGAGCGACCAGATACGGCTGCCCTACGCGCAAGTCGCCGTAAGCCTGTCGGCCCTGGTGCCGTGGATCGGCAGGGTCTGCAATCACGGCCACGGCATCGGGCGCGCTGCTCAGGCGGATGGGGTCGGTGCTCATGTCAGCTCCTGTAAATGGGATATTCGGCACGCAGCGTGGCGAGCCAGATTTGTTTGGGGTGATTGATGCCCTGATCCGGCTGCCAGCGTTCGAGCCGTGCCAGCGACACGCCGCCGGCGGCAGGGTTGCGCAGCATCAGTTGGGCGATGAGCGTGGGCAGCGTGGCGCGCTGCGCGGCGGCGGTTTCGCGGTCGGGCTGCGTCCACAGCAGCGCGATGTCGAGTTCGGAATTGAACCCGGCGCGGCTGTGGCCGATGGTGAGGCCGTCGATGTCGCTGCCATCGTTGGTGAGGCTGCCGGCGACGCCATCGCCCTGCTCGATCAGCCAGCAGGGCCAGCAATCGGTGGGGATGGTGTTCCAGGGCTGATTGCCGTGCAGCACGCGGGTGACGCCGTGGCCCAGCAACGTGGTGAGCGCGGTTTGCAGGGTGGCATCGCTGGAGAGCAGCGTGGCTATGCCGGTGGCGAAGGCGGCGGCGCTCATGCGGGCAGGCCCAACGCGGCGGCCACGCCGCGGCGGAACACCATGCCGGTGTCTACCGAGGCTGCGGCATCGTCAAGAAATGGGCGCGCCGGAATGACATGCGCATGCGGGTTGCCATACGGCTTGAAACCGGCATGGATGGCACGGGCATAGCGGGCGCGGTTGAACACGTAGCCCACGGTTTCGGATTCCTGCCGCACGCCCATCGAGCGGCGCAGATTGCCGGTGCGGATCGGCACGGGATAGCTGCCCGGCGCGCCGGAACCGGAGAGGTTCTTCACCGCCTGGCGCTCCACCGTCAGCAGCACGTTGCGCGTGCCGCGCCGGATGGCCTCCGGCAGGGCAGCGGCCCGCTTTGCGTACAGCGCCTGGAAGGCCTCCGGCGTCATGCCGCCACCTGCGTCACAGGCGGATACGGCCCGGTTTCCACCATGCCCGACGCCATGCCGGCCCAGTCTGCACCCAGCCCATCCGTGGGCAATCCGAGCGCGGAAAGCGCATCGGCGAGTGCAGATTCGGCGCAGGCCATCATGCGCTCGGCATGGGCGAGGTATTCGCGGCGCTCGGCGTAGGCCGGCGATTCCAGATCGTGCGTTCCGGCGGCATCGAAGAACGAGGCGCGCCGTTTCCACAGGCGCGAGGCGCAGAACGCCAGCTCCGCACGTGCCAGCAGATCGGTGGCGTAGCTCGGTGAGGGCGTGAGCGCGTATTCAGCACCCACGTGGTGCGCCGTCCAGCGGCCTGCCTCGGCGAGTAGATCGCCGAGGTAAGCATCGAACTGGGAAGGGCTGAGCGCGCCGCCGAACTGATCGACGCGCCACCCTTCATCGCGCAGTTGCTGGACGGTCGCCTTCGGCACGCTGGCCTCGTTACGAGAACAGCACGCGGCGCACCTGCGACGAATCGCCGACCGCCGCGTTGAACTGCAGGTGGAACACCCAGTCCTGCGCGCGGCTGTAGATGTCGCGCTCGGACTCGACGGTGAGGTCTTTCCAGACGCCGCGCTGAATCTTTCGGCCCGGCAGCACCAGGTAGTAGCCGGTGGAGTTGCTCGGCACGTAGGTACTGGCGATCACGCCGGCGACGTTGTACGCCAGCGGCTGCGCGGTCTGCTGGAAGGCGACGATCTGCGACCCGCTGCGAGCCTCCAGCATCTTGAGGATGCGGCCCACGTGCTCGGGCGCGCACAGGATCCAGAAGCTGGCGTTCTGGCCCACGCCGTAGCCCTTTCCGTGCACCGCGCGCAGGATGTTCGCGGCGGCGCCGTTGAAGGTCTGCGTGTCGTCGGTGGCGAAGCTGAAATCGATGCCGGCGCCCTGGCCGGTGAACAGTCCGTAGTGCAGTTCGGCCTGCTTGTCCCACGCCTTGGCGCGCGCCTCCGCCGTGACCTGCTCGATGTTCCAGAAGCGCTGGAAGCGCAGCCAGTCGTCGAGGATGCCGATGCCGTCGCCGTAGGTCAGGTACTTGATCGGCGTGCTCGCCTCGCTGAACTCGCGCCGCACCTTGATCTTCGCGCCCGGCGCGATCTGCTGGTAGGAAATGCCGGCATTCGTGTCGATGATGTCGAACGAATCCTGATTGCTGCCGCGCAGGTCCACGAGCTGGAAAAGGTTGGTCCAGCCGAGGTCGATCTCGGGCATGTTGCTGTGGAACCAGCTGGTGACCCGTCCGGCGATGTCTTCCAGGATCGGGTTGTCGCCCGGCGTGGCCCACTTGCGCGCGAGGTACGTCTTCACCTGGTCATCGGTGACCATGCGCGGGTCGTTGGCGGTGAACAGGCGCACGCCGGCGCCGTCGGCGCTCTTGGCCGCGAACATGCGCCCGGCGCTGGGGCCGGCGATATCGACGAACGCACCGGGCAGGCCGAACTCGAAATCGATGGCCTGCTTGAGCGCGGTAAGCTGCGCGCCGTGGTCGCCCTGTACCTGCGCGAGCTTGGAAAACTTGGTGACTGCGTTCATGGTGATCCTCAGGCGGCGTAGGCGTTGAAGGCGATCAGGCCGGTGGTGGTGTCACCTGCGCCCATGGCTTGAATGGCGTGACCGCACAGCGTGTTGCCGCTGGACGTTGCGGTGAAGTTGCCGGCGCTCGCGTCCCAGTAGACGGGGGCGTTGAGGGCGATGGCCCCGGATGCCTTGGGTCCGCCACTGATCTCCGCCCGGTAGACATAAGCGGCGGTGGCCAGTGCGTCGGCTGCGTGCAGAGGAATCAGCACCCGGCTGCCGATCACGACCGGAGTCTTGCTTGCGACCGCGCCGCTGTGCGCGTGCTGGAGGGTGTGAATCTGTGCTTCGGGGGAGCGAATCTGGAGTCCCATGGCGGCGTCCTCAGGCGGCGATAAGCGGATTGGCGGCAGGCGTACCGGCGATGGCCTTGTTCTGGCCGGTGCCGGGCTTGCCACCGTTCGGGTCGCCACCGGCGATGCCGGAGGCCTTGCCGGGCAGCAGCGCGACGTAGCGCTTGCGCAGCGCTTCGAGCTTGTCCGTGGGCAGGGAGCCGTACAGCTCCGCGGCGGCCTTGACCTCCGCTTCGCTGTCGCCGGTGATGCCGGCGTGGCGGTCGGCAACAACGATGTCGTCGATCAGGCTCTTGCGGTACGCCAGGCCCGCGGTGACCAGGCTCGCCAGGTGGGCATGGCCGGGTGCATCCAGCAGGGTCGCGTTCTCGCCCAGCGCTTTGCGCAATTCGCCCAGCGCGGCGACGGCCTTGACGCCGGCGTCACTGGCGCTCTTGAGCTGCGCGTTTTCCTCGCGCAGCGCCTTCACTTCCTGCTCGTTCATCGCGGTTTCCTCGGGGGGATTTCGGGGGGATTGCTTGGTGGCGCGCGCACCGGGCTGCGCGCCCAGCCAGACGTGCGACATTTCCAGGGCCGTGCCGGGGCTTTTCCAGCGCCAGACGTTGAGCTCGATGCCATCCGGGCCTTTGACGCGCTCGCTTTCGCCGCCGCGAAACCCGATGCTGACCTCGCCGGCGATGCCGGCATCGAGTTTCAGCAAAAAGGCCTCGTTCTCCGGCGTGCGCACGTAGTAGGCGTCCGCCATCAGGATCGCGGCATCGGGATGATCGGGCGGGAACTGCAGGCCGGGCTCGCGCAGCAGGGCGCGCGCCTCGTCGTGGCTCATGCGCTCCAGGCGGGCGGCGAATACCTTGCCCTCGCCCGGGCCGCTGTCACCGTCCCATCCGCTCGGGTGGCGGATGAAAACGCCCTTCCCTGGCAGCGTCGCGGCGAAGTCGGACAGGATGCCGACGGAAAAGACTTCCTTGTCGCGGTCGATCGCGTTGTGCGCAAGCGCAAACTCGCGCACCACCAGCTCTTCGGCCGTGAAATCGCGCAGGGTATGCGCGCGGATGGCCGCGAGCTGCGACTCATCCGGCACCCCGGCGGCTTTCACCACCGCGCGCGCCAGCGCCTTGCTGTGGATCGCCTCGCTCACTTCGTCTCCGGCTCCGCAGCGGGCTTGGTGACGTGGTGGCCGTGGCGCGCCAGGCGGGCGGCCGCCTGATCGGCGGTCAGCGGCCCGAGATAGCTTTCGGTCAGCCAGTCCGGCTCGGCGATCTCGGGCGGCGGCGGCGCATCCTGCGCGTCGCGTTCGGACTCGGTGTCGCGTTCGGACTCGGTGTCGGTGTCGGTGTCGGTGTCGGAACCGGTAGTGGCGTTCTTCTTCGCGGACATGCGCTCGGAATCCTGATGGGGTCCGGGCGCATGGAACGACACCCTCCTGCGTCACGCATACGCCGCAGCGGTCGCATCAAGTGAGATGACTGCTGCGGCGGCGGTACGGCCACAGGGCGATGAGCGCACCGGCGCTAGAACGGCGCGTCGTCGAAATCCTCCGGAGGGCTTGCCGCCGGCGCGCCAGCCCGAGGCGCTGCCGCGCCGACGGTGCCGATCATCTGCATCTCGTTGCCGATGACGTCGGTGGTGTAGCGCTCCACGCCGGCGCTGTCGGTGTACTTCTCCGTGCGCAGGCTGCCCTCGATGTAGACCTGGCGGCCCTTGCGCAGGTAGTCGCCGGCGATTTCCGCCAGGCGGCCGAACAGTTTGACGCGGTGCCACTCGGTGCGCTCCTGCTGCTGGCCGGTCTGCTTGTCCTTCCAGCTTTCGCTGGTCGCGATGCGTAGCGTGGTGATGACGCCGCCGCTGGTGGTGTGGCGCACCTCCGGGTCGGCACCCAGATTGCCGACCAGGATCACTTTGTTTACGCCTCGGGCCATGGTTTACCTCAATCAATGACAGCGGTGATGGTGCAGCGGCAGTTGGGATGGCTGTCGCGCATGGGGAGTGGGCCTTGCCCCAGCGGGTACGGTCCGCCGGCGGCATTGGCGCGGCAGATGGCGGAGACGCGGTTGTCGTTGGCGGTGACGTACTCGTATTCCTCGACGCCCAGCTCGCGGTATTCGTCTTCCTTGCCCAGCGCCTGCGCTTGGGCGATTTCACTGCGCGCCAGGCGCTCCCAGTCGTAATCGTGGGCGCCGAAGCGACGACGGAGCTGGCGGGCCACGTTGGCGGGCGATTCGCCGTTGTAGGCGCCTTCGGCCAGGCCGGCCAGCAGGTCGCTTTCGTAGCCGCGGTGGATCACGGTGCGGACCAGCTGCATGCCGCGTTCGTGCATCAGCAGCGCCACGGCGTCGCGGCTGGCACGCAGGGCGGCATCGAGGCCGAGCGAGGCGCTGGCGTTGAGCGCGCCGCGGGTCCAGGCTTCCATCATCGCTTTGACCAGCGCACCGTCGGCGCTGCCGAGCGCGATCTCGAATTCGTCCATGAGCTGGCGCAGCAGCGCGTCCATGTGCGGCAACCAGGTCCAGCCGATATCACCGGCCGCTTTCCCGTCTTCGACGGGCAGGCCGAGCGCGGCGAAGGTGTCGGCCTGCAGCCTGCGCCAGGCAGCGAGCAGGGCGGCGACCGTGTCGGCTTCGAGCGCCGGCAGGGCCGGGTCCTCCTCTGCCCAGGGTTCGCCGCTTTCCGTGGCGGCGGTGCCGCCGACTTTCCCGCCGATCCCGGGGAGCGGAAACTCCATGCGGCCGTCCGGATGCAGGATGAAGCGCTTTCCGCCGCCTGTGTCAGGCTCCGGGTCGTCGGAGGATTCGCGCCCGGTGCCGGCGGTCGGCAGCGGCGTCGCGGTGGGCTGCCCCTGCCGGCCGATCAGCGAGCCGTTGAGCATCAGCTCGGTCTGCGCTTCCAGGAACCGCGCCTGCGCGCGCTGCAGTTCATCCTGCAGGTTCGGCATGTCCTGCCACAGCTCCCAGTCGCCGGGCTTCCAGGTGCGGCCACGGCCGCGCAGCCAGGTCTCCACCACACGGCGCAGGCCCGGCAGGCGCCGCTCGAAGCGGGTGCGGCTTTCCTGCAGCACGACCTCGCTCTGGTATTTCGCCAGCCTTTCGGCGGTGGACCAATGAAACCCGAGCATCCAGCTCGGCAGGCCGGTCTTGGCCACGATCTGTTCGAGCATGTGCTGGGCCGGCATCTCGATTTCGAGGATCTGATCCTGCCCGCCGATCACGCTGATCGTGATGTCATCCTCAGCCGCGATCGCCTGCACGAAATCGGCGGAATTGCCGCTGCGCTTTGCCTGCAATACCTTTCCTAGATCGTCGGCCAGCAGTTTCTGGCGGCGCGCCAGGGCCGTGGCGTCGCTCGCAACGGCACGATTTTTCACTTTATAGGTGAGCTGCATCGGCGGATCGCCGTAGCGATCCCAGGCCAAACCGACATTGTTCTGAATTTTGAGCAGGATTTGTGAAACAAACTCCATCGAGCGCAGCAGGCTGGTGCCGTAGGGGTTGTCGGCTTCGGGCATGTGCACGGTGTAGACCATGCGCGTCGGATCCAGCTCCAGATAGCCGGCCTGCGTCAGCCAGCCGGTGATGTCGCCGCCGCCGGGATGGTTGTTTCGCAGTACCGCTTCCACGGTGTCGGTGCCGTCGGCGCGGCCCGTGGCACGCCGCGCGGGCGGGCGATACCACCAGCGCAGCGCGGCATCGGCACCGCGCGAGAACGCGAGCCCCTTGGAGTCGGCCACGCGCAGCGCGATCAGCTCGCGCCCGCGCGGGTCCATGACCATCTCGCCCACGCTCAGGCCCTGTTCGTAGACTTCATTTCCCTGGCTGGCGAAAAACGCCTGCAGGCCGGTTTCGCAGTCATTCACCGGGATGGCCGCGAGCAGCTCGCGCTCGATTTCCTGCACCAGCGCATCGTTCGCGCCGCGCACGCGGATGATGCCGTCGACGGTCACCAGGCGATTGATCGCGCCATCCAGTACCGGGATCGCTTCGCGCAGGGCCTCGTACAAGTGCGGATTCACTTCGCGCGCCATGAACCCGCCTAGGGCGTCCTGCCACAGCCCGAGCGACTGCCCGGCGCGCACCAGCGCGCCCTGCGCCGCCGGATTCGTGGCGGCCTTGCGGCCGAAAAGCCGATGGAAAATATTCATGCGGTGCGCTCCTTTTCGTTCAGCGCCATGGCGGCATCGATCGCGGCACGCAGGCTGTGCAGGTTCGGTTCGACGGCGGCGGCGGGCAGGTGCACGTTCCCGAGGCTGTTGTCTGGAGCAGCCAGCCAGTCGATGCGGCGGGCGTCGGCGGCGAGCAGCTCCAGGGCGTCGGCGGTCTGCTTCGCGCGTTCGGGCGCGAAGGACACCGCTTTGACGCGGAAATAGGCCACCAGCTCGGCGATTTCCGCCTGGTCCGGGGCGCCGGTGTAATCGGTTTTCATGGGTGATTCCTCTGCGCGGCGTGCTGTGCGCCTGGTTGTTTCACGACCACGGTCACGACCTGGCCGCGCTCGACGACCAACATTACGTCGCTGTCGCCCAGGCGGATTCGGCCGCGGTGGATTTTCCTGATGAGCCGCCCGCGGTTGTCGCAGCTGAGCACGGCGTGTTCGACCACGGCGCGCACGTCCATTCCGAGCACCCGCTCGGCGTAGCGCAACACGGCGTGATCGGTGATGAGAGGCGGCGGCGCGGGCGTGTTCATGCGGCCCGCCGGTTGTACACGCCGCTGCTGAAAACGTCGTACGCGCCGCCGCCCTCGTCGTAGAGCTTTCGCAGCATCTGCACGCGGCGGGCGTCGATGGTGTGGTCGTCTTTTTTCCCGTAGATCGGCCACTTCGAACCTTCGCGGCTGGTGTGGCTGGTGAGGTGGTTGAGTGCCTCCACGTCGTAGGCCAGCGCGTAGCCCTGCTGCTGCATCCGGCGCACCATGCACTGCGTGGCCCAGTGCTTGGCCGGTGCGCGCAGCACGGCTTCATCGCCGTCCTTGGTGGCATCGCGCAGCGGCTCGCCGTCTTCGCCGATGCAGTCGACCGAGTTGCTGAACTGGTAGCCGGTGAGGCGCTCATCGAAGCGCGCATCGGCGAACAGGCCCAGGGTTTGCAGGTCGCGCACCACGGCGGTGCCGGCGCTGCCCAGGTCCGCGCCCCAGTGCGGCTTGCGGCCGAACTGGTCGTCGATGGCATCGATCAGTTCGCATTGTGCGATGTACGGCAACCCCTTGACGCTCACGCGCAGTTCGTCGCGCAGGCGCGGGCCGATCTCCTGGCTGACGATGATCTCGGTGGGGTCGTGCGTCTCGCCGAAGTCGATGCCGCCCCAGAACACGTTGCCGGCCACGGGCGCCAGATACTCGCTGACCAAACCGCGCATCGCGGTGCGACGCTCCGTGTCGTCTCGCGACAGGAACGGGTCCAGATCCAGCGCGGTGTCGATCAGGGTGCGGTCCAGCCCGATTTTGCGCGGCCGCCCGGTCTGCTGGTCGGTGGTGATCGACAGCTCCACCGAGGCCACGGAGATGGCAAGCTCGTGGCGGGTGCGGTCGGCCTGCAGGCGCAGGATGCGGAACTCGTGCAGGTCCACGATGTTCGGCAAGATCAGATCCCAGCCGAACACGGGATTTTCCGCGTCGCCCCACTCGCCCAGAACGTTGCGCACGTAGCCAGGTGCCTGCCGGCTGCCATAGAGCTTCACGAACTCGTGGTCGCGTTCTTCGCTCCAGAACGGAGCCGGCATGATGGTCTTCGCCCAGCGGAACAGCCGCCAGCCCTTTTCCTTCGGAGCCAGGGTGCGCCTGGCCTGCTGGGTGAGGCGGAAAAACTCGGTGCTGCGGTCGCCATCGGGCACGCTGTAGACGGCTTTCGCGCAGCCGGGCATGGCGGAGCGCCAGAACTCGCTCCAGATCACGGCGCGCTTGATCTTGGCGGCTTCGTCCATCAGCGCCATGGCGTTGACGTGCACGCCGCGGAAGGCTTCGCCATCATGCCCGGCTGGGCGGTAATAGACGCGCCCGATGCCCATGCCCTCCCCGCCCAGCGGGATCGTGGAAAAGCGCTGCATCATGTGCGGCGTGCGCTTGGGCTTGAGCCAGAACTGGCTCAGGATCGAGCCCTTGGCCGCGCCGGATTCCTGCGCACCGACCTGCTCCTCCACGGCGAGGATGATTTCGTCCAGGTGCGTCTGCTGCGGCGCGCCGATCAGCATCCACGGCCGCCGCACGGTGAACCCCATGCTGGTGATCATCCCCCACAGCACCAGGCACATGATCTCGCGCGTCTTGCCCACCTCCGCGCCGTCCTGGTGCACGCGATCCTGCGCCCAGGCGCGAAGGCTGGCTTTCTGGTAGTCGAAGAACTGCCACGGCTCGCCGGTGCGCGATTCGATCAGGTGCGCCTCGCACCAGCGCACGGGATCCTGCCACACGAACAGGAACAGCGCCTCTTCGATGCCCAGTCCGTAATGCCCATCTTCCAGCCGCTTCCAGCTCCAGCCCTGCGCGGCGAGCCACGCATCGAACTCGGTGTCATACCGGCAGCGCTCAGCGAGGGCGCGGAGGCTGGGGAGCTTGGCGTCGGGCAGGCGGCGGCTCATGCGCAGGCGCGCCCGCTGTACCGCAACACCAGCCGCATCACCCCACCCTCCGATGCAGCCACTCGAACAGCCGGCGCACGCCGTAGCCGCGCATCAAGCTCGCCACGGTGAAGATGCACACGATGGCGAGGTTCTGGCCGTGCGTGACCGGAAAGCCGAACAGCGGCAGCACGGTGAGGCTCACGGCGTAGCTGATCCCGAAGCCGATGGCGGTGCTGGCCACGGTCTCGACGGCGCTCATGCGGCGGCTCTGGCTCATGCGTCGCCCTCGTGCTCGATCGGCGGCGGTTTGAGCTTGCCGGCCATGCGCGAGAGCAGCCCCCCGACAACGCCCTGGAAGGTGCTGGCGGCGTCTTCTTCGTCCTCCAGCCGCTGTCGGGCCTTCGGCGTGGCCATGAGCTCGCCGAAGTTGACGCCATGCGTCGCCGTGAAGCGTTCCAGCGCCTGCAGCGCGGGGTTGAGTTTCAGTTCCAGCACCAGCGGTTTCCCGCTGGCCGGATCGAGAACCACCTTTCCGTCCTTCGACACCGCGTGCACCGCGGTCATGATCCCGTGGTCGCTGATCGCCCTGCGGATCTGATCGACGATCTGCAGGTTGCTTGCCAGCTCCACGGCGAGCAGGCCGTGCATGCCGTCCATCTCGCCGTCGCGCATCGCGCCCAGCAGCGAATCGAGCGCGTTGACGTAGACGGTCTTGTCGAGACAGGAGCCGCCCGCGTGCGTCATCCCGTCCAGCACCAGCGAGCACGGCGCCTCGGTGCGCTCCGGGTTGTCCGGGTGGAACGGGCAGGTCGTCAGGCAGGGCTTTCCGAACAGCTTGGAAATCGAGGCCGCGCCGAGGCCGAAGCGCTGGCGGTTGATGAGGCTGTACTGGCCGTGCTTCCACGCGTTGCGACTCGCCGCCGCTTTGCCGTCTTCGGTTTTCGGACCGGTGGATTTCCCGGCCATCGCGCCCGCCGCAAGTCCGCGGGGCGCGGCGGCGCGGCGCTGCGCCAGTTCGGCCTCGCTCAACTGGCGCTTGGGCTTCTTCCCCTCGCTCAGAGGTGCGATGCCGGTGGCTGGATCGGTCGGATTCATCCGCGCGAGCCTGCGCCATCCGGGTGCGCCTGCGGCAGGGGACGCGAGTCGCCCAGGCCACGCAGCGCGCGTTCGACTGTGCGCCGGCTCACGCCCAGCTGCGCGGCGATCTCGGTACAGCGCAGATCCTCGCGCATGTGGCGAGCGAGTGTCGGTAGCACTGGCCTCAACAGCGCGAAGAAGAACCAGCGGCGCGATGGCAGGTGAATCCGTTCGCCGCCGAACTCGTCGAGGATCGCCGCCACCGCAGACGCCGCCGCGATGCGCGCCTGCGCCGGCGATGCGCCGGCCGCCGTGACGTCCATGGCGATGCGCTGCGCGATCGCCTGGAGCTGCTCAGACGGCGTGCTGACATCCGCCGGCGGCGGCAGCGCCAGCAGGCTCACTTCGGTGGCCGTGACGGACTGTCCGCGCTGGCCGATGGCGGTGACGCGGTGACGATTGTGGCTGCTCATCGTTTCCCCTCTTCGAGTTTTCTGGCCCAGGCCGGCAGATCGACCGGCAGTGATCCCAGCACGCTGTGCTGACGGTGCGAAGCCATCCGCACCGCGCGCTGACGATTGGCGACGGCGATGTAGCCGCGCGTCGTTTCGATGGATTCGTGCCCGAGCGCAAGGCGGATGCGCTCGATGTCCACGCCGTCGTCGTAGAGCTGCGTGGCGAAAGTGACGCGGAACATGTGCACGCCCCACTGCGTCAGCCCGGCGCGCTGCGCGGTGCGCTTCACGATCCGCTCCAGGCCTTCGGGCTTGAGCGGATCGCCCGTGTTCACAGAGGCGAAGAATTCGACGGTGCGGGCCTGGCGGGCGTCATTCCGGCGAATCTCAAGCCACTCGCCCAGCGCGGTCACGACCGGCCCCTCGACCGCGACCATGCGCTCTTTCGCGCCCTTCCCGTGGATGCGCAGGGTGGCGATGCGCGAGGATTCGATCGTGACATCGGCAAGACGCAGCGTGCACAGCTCCTCGCGCCGCAGGCCGCTGGCGTAGAGCAGCAGCAAGATCGCGCGGTCGCGGGTGCGCTCGGCATCGTTGCGCCCGGCGGCGGTGGCGGCGAACAGCTTTCGCAGTTGTCCGGCCGTGTACTTCTTCGGCATCCGCTTCGGGCGCTTCGGCACGCGCACCTCGTGGGCGCAGTTCCGGCCGCCGCGGCGGCTCGATCTCCAGGCGTAGAACGAGCGCACGGCGACGGACATCACGGCACGCGACGACGCTGACAACCGCTGGTCGGCGTAGAGCCAGCGCATGTAGGCGTCCAGGTCTTCGGTCTTCGCCACGGCGTAATCGATGCCGTGTTCCGCGCACCAGCCCCCCCAGCGCGCCAGCGAGATCGTGTAACGCTGCCCCGTGGTCTGGGCACGGTAGCCGCGCACCATCACCAGCCAGAGCGCCCAGCGCCAGAGGTCCGCGAGCATCTCCGCGCAGGGCCAGTCCTGCCCCTCAGCGCGTCGCAGCGCGGCCGCCAGCGCCCCGCCCTCTTCCAGCAGCAGCGCGCGCTCGGCCATGCCCGATTCCCCGAGCTCGCGCGCCAGCGCCTCCGGCGACACCTTCACGTCACCCTCCCCGTGCGTCGCGCCGCCGGGGGAACCGATCCGCCAGGGAATCGCCTCCCATTTTTCGAGGCCCTACCAGCTAGCGGGTGGGGGCGGCTAGGGATGAGCTTTCGGAGGGGGGTGGGGTGGCAGCGTTCTGCCCGGACCCCGACCGCTCGAAACATCAAAGCGGAATCAATGACTTGCGACACCCCCCGGACTTCGTTCACTTCCGCGAATGATTCCCACCCAGCATCGAGCGCCCAGCGGGTCCCCCCGGCGCCCGGCGCAAATCCGCAAGATTGTTGCGCTTCCGCGGGGTTCGCAAGTGGAACAGCCAAACCGGAGAATGGCGACTCAGCGGCTGGATTGCCCGGATTTGTCGCGTCCGCGCAACATGAAAGCGGCGCGATCACGCGGCGACCCCCTGCTTTCGAGCATCGAGGGCGGCGAGTTCGGCGGCGGCGGCGGCGGCGGCGGCATCGCGGGTGAGCTGTCCGAAGTCGACCAGCCGCGCGTAGTGGCCGAGGATGCTGGCGCGCTCGGCGTCGGTGCTGACCGCTTTACCTGGCCCAGGTTGCGCGGAAGGACCGGCGTTGCCCTGGAGGTTGATCGGCGGCGACGAACGCATCGCGCTGTCGAGCTTCGCGCCGACATACGCGACGTTGATGGGCTGATCGGACCCCGCCGTGATGCGTGCGGCACGGGCCAGCTCGATCGCGGTGGCGAGGACATCGGGCGTGATGCCCTGCCCGATCCACCCCTGAATTCGCACTTTGGCGTCAACGAGCTGGCGAGGCGTCTGGATGGCTCCGGCGCTTTTCAGCTTCTGCAGCATCTGATCCGCGCGCGCAGGCGCGGGCGCGTCGCTTGTGCTTTCAGAATACGAAAGAGCATGAAGAAGCGAAGAGCTTGAAAAGCCCATACCCCCCCCCAAACCCCCCCCCTTTCCAGGCTGTTCCGTCACGCTTTTCCGTGACGTTTCCGCGCTACCGTCACGCTTTCCCGTGACGGTGCGTGACGCCGCGACGCCACCGCGGGCATGCGTCACGCTTTCCCGTGACGGCTCCATGATCGCGTCACGCTTTCCCGTGACGGTTAGCCTGGTTTCCGTCACGCTTTTCCGTGACGCCTTGGGAGGAACATCACGCTTTTTCGTGACGGTAACTCCCGCCGGCGTCACGCTTCCCCGTGACGGTTCCGCCGCTGCTATCGCCTTCCGCTGCCGGTATCTCCGTGCGCGTGCAGCGCCAGTGCGATCACTCTTCGCCCGACCTTGCACCACAGCCAGCCGGTTGTCCACCAGGACCCCCGCAGACCGCATCGCATCAAGGATTTTTCGCACGGTTTCCGGCACAGCCTGCGCCCATTGCGCGTATTCGTCTGCCTGCCAGGCCGCGGCATCGTCACCCCTCGCGTGATGTGCTTCGAGTAGCGCGAAGAAGACGCCTGCGACCAGCGCTGGCGAGCATGTCGCAGCGGCCGCGATCCGCCGCCACTGCACGTCCGTAGCGGCCCCGAGGTAGTGACCGATCACGGCGTCCACCCGCGAGGTGTGACGCGCGCTACAGGCGGATCGATCGAGAGACGAGTAATCTGTGGATGTCTGGGTGGAAGATCAGGCACGGGATCAACTCCGCGCCCCGCGTCAGAGGCTTAGGAAAAACGACTGTATATTATGTAAACT
>JACDJA010000583.1_pt1 | contig 40191 bp, 63 predicted proteins | sample 7449241 | NCBI WGS metagenome assembly JACDJA01 (sample SAMN14253289, study PRJNA609438) | sludge metagenome | isolation source: initial anaerobic sludge | collected 2018-12-20 | reverse complement strand
GAGGTCGCCACGCTTCCGAGGACGGTCGCGGCTCAGATTCGCTGGCGCCAGGTACACGACGAGGAAGTCGAGCGGCGTCTGGATCGCTCGATGTCGAGCAAGCTGCGCGAGGTCAGAATCAGAGCACGTCAGGCCGGTGTCGACGTGAGCGAGGAAATGGACGCGATCGAGCAGGCAACCGAACGCGCTCGGCTGAAGATCCGAGAGGCCGCTTGAAGTCGTCCGCGCCGGTGCTCTAGAATCCACACCGCTCCGCTAGGGACGTGTCCCGTTGGCACTGGGGTCGTAGGGCGAAGTGTCTCCGCAACCACAGCAACCTTCCCCACTACGGCCCGGCCTTCGTCGCTCGACGGGACGTGTCGGTGGCCAGTGGCGAATCCAAGGCCCAGGCCACCCGGTCACCGTACGGTTCGTCGATCCGCAGTCCCTGGCCCCGGATCTTTCTAGGCGCGCAGCCCGAGAACGGACAGAGCGAAACGAGGCGATCCTGCGTCGCACTCGAAACGCCACCGACAGTCCGTTCAACCCCGAAGCCGCCTAGACCAGCTTCGGATCGACGGCGTAACCGTCCAGCCGGAAGGCCGAGGCAAGCACCTGAGAAGCAGCGGGCTTCGGCCCGTCATCGCTCAGGCTCGGAGCTGCCGTCGATCCGAGGACTCTTATGGCCCTCGTCACCCTGACCGAGAACGAGCGCAGGCCGGGACCGTTTCCGGCTGGGCGCCGCTGCGCTCACCCCGAGTGCATCACCGTCCTGCACACCCGACACGAGGGCGACTACTGCTACCAGCACGAGGACGATGAGCCGATGCCCGAGCTTTCCCTGATCGAGTGGATGCGAAAGCCATGACCCACGTCGCCAAGAACCTCGCCGCGATCTGCGAGGCCATCGACCACCACAACGCCAACTGCCAGGTCGGCCAGGCGATGGAGGTCCGCCTCTCTCACCACGAGTACGACCGCCTCGGCTGGGACGAGGTCAAGGGCATCCCGATCCGACCCGACTCAATGCTCGGCTCGGGTCGCTTTCGGATCGTCTGTGCCGGTGCATCGTCGGGCAGCGAGAGCCACGAGCTGGCCGTCGCGGTGTAGCGGTGGCGACCAAGCGGCCCAAGCGCAAGGTCGTCGTCTATGAGGCCCAGGGTGGCTTTCGCTGGCGGATCGAGCGCGGCCGCGCGGTCGAGGCCGAATCCACCCAAAGCCACGAGCGCTACGACGAGGCGGACAAGGAAGCACGAGCGCATCTTCGCCGGGGATAGGCGATGCGCCTTCAAGCCTGCGTTCGCTGCGCTCGACCCAGCCCCGGTCCCTACTGCGACGAGCACCGGCCTCGCAACTTCAACCCGGCAAAGCCCTTTGGCGGTGGCCAGGGCAGCACCCGGGCCAAGCGAGCCCGGCGCTGGCTGATCTTGGAGCGCGACGAGTTCGTCTGCCGATGGTGCGGAGCACCCGCAACCCAGGTCGATCACGTCACCGCTCAGAGCCGCGGAGGGTCCGACCACCCCGACAACCTCGTCGCGAGCTGTCGATCCTGCAACCTGCGCCGCGGCGCCGACTCGAACTGAGGACGAATGGGCGAGCTGGAGCTTCACATCTACCAGGCAAAGGACGGCTGGCGCTGGCGAGCAGAGGCCGCCAACGGCAAGATCGTCGCTGAGTCGGGAGAGGCCTACACCCGCCGCGACGATGCGGTGAAGGCTGCGATCTCCTATGCGCCGCCGGCTGCTGTGAGGGGGGGCGGCTCGGGGTGAAGCGACCGCACGGATACCGCGCCACTTTTTCGCGCGCGCCGGGGCTCTGAGTCCGGGGTCAGGTCCATGCCTCCGAAGTTCACCCCCGAGAACCGCGGCGCCCTGATCGAGCGCACCGCTGCCGGCGTCTCACTGCCCGATGCCTGCCGCGCGCTCGAGCTTCGCCTGCCGACCGTCAAGTCCTGGCTTACCCGCGGGCGCCGAGAGGGCGAAGGGCCCTACGCCGAGTTCGCCGCGGCGATCCAGGCCGCCCGCGAGGAGGCTCGCAACCGCCCCGAGCCGATGGACGAGGCCGAGCTGCTTCTGGTCATCAGCGACCTGGCGCGCAAGGGCAGCGTCCAAGCTGCCCGCCTGCGATGGGAGATGATCTGTGCCGAGCGCAAGTCCGACGACGAAGAGCCGCAAGCCGAAGACCCGCAGCCGCGCGGCATCGACGAGCTCGCCACCCGACGAGCAGGACGAGCTTGAGCTGTTCGCGGGCTTCTGCGAGCGGGCGCTGACCACGGAGGACGGCGCACCGCTTCGCCTTGAGCCCTTCCAGCGCGCGATGCTCGCCGAGCTGTTCGCCGGCACCCGCGAGACGCTGATCCTGCTGCCGAAGAAGGCGGGGAAGTCCACGCTGCTCGGCGCCCTGGCCCTCTTTCACCTGTGCACGACCCCCGACGCGGAGTGCGTGATCGCTGCCGCCTCGCGCGATCAGGCCGCGATCATGCTGCGCCAGGCCCAGGGCTTCATCCGCCGCTCGACGTGGCTGCAGGAGCGCCTACACGTAAAGCAGCGCGAGATCGCCCACGTTCGCTGGGGCGGGCGGGTGAGGATTCTCGCCTCAGACGTCGATACGGCCGACGGGGTGATCCCGACCCTGGCCCTGGTCGACGAGCTTCACCGCCACAAGTCCTCAGACCTCTACGGGATCTTTCGCGATGGCCTGGGACCCCGCCACGGCCAGATGATCACGATCTCGACCGCCGGGGATGACCACGAGTCGCCGCTGGGTCAGCTTCGCGCCGCGGCCTACGCGCTGCCGGGCATGAAGCGAGACGGCGCGCACCGCTGGGTGGCGTCGGAGTCCTTCGCGATGCACGAGTGGGCGCTCGACAGTGACGAGGATCGCGCCGACGTGAAGGTCGTCAAGCGCGCCAACCCCGCCTCTTGGCAGACGGTGGAAGTGCTCGAGGAGCGCCGTACGTCGCCCTCGATGCGCCCCTGGCAGTGGGCTCGGTTTGCCTGCGGGATCTGGGAGGCCGGCGAGCAGGGCGTGATCTCCGAGAAGGAGTGGCGCGCCTGCGAGGACACCGCGGCGGACATCCCCGAGTCCACAATCGGCGTCGTGATCGGCGTCGACCTGGGCTGGAAGTGGGACACGACCGCGATCGTCCCCGTGCATGCCGACGGCGAGAGCTTCGTCGTCGGGCGCCCGGTGATCGTCACCCCGCCGCGCGACGGCACCGCCACCGCCGAGCACCGGATCTTCGATCCGATCTGCGAGATGGCGCAAAGCTGGCCCGAGGCGACGGTCGTCATCGACCCCGAGGCCGGCGGTGAGCAGCTGGCCCAGCGCCTGGAGGCCGAGGGAATCCGGGTCGTTACCCATTCGCAGAAGCCGTCGCCGATGGCGCTCGCCGCCCAGCGGCTCTCGGAGGCAATCTCGGCGAAGCGCCTCACGCATCCCGGGGAACCCGAACTGACCAGACACGTCCTAGCCGCGACCGCTCGACCGGTCGGAGAAGGGTGGCGATTCGTGAAGCCCAAGAAGTCCGGCCTTTACATCGACGCTGCGATCGCGCTCGCGATGGCCGTCTCGGTCGCCCAGGCCGAGAGCGTCGTCGGCGGATTTAGCTGGTGAGCCTCTGGCCGCAGCGTCCCCGCAAGGTGCGCCTCCAACTCAAGCCCGACGAGCGCGGGCACTCGCAGACGATCGAGGGCGTGCTCACCGCCCGCACGCGCCGCGAGTTCGTCCTCCTTACCCCGAAGATGGTCGAGGCCGAGCAGGCGACGATCTCGCTGCTGGGGTCGGTCGAGGTTCCGCGCGAGAACGTCCTCTTCTACCAGGTGCTCAGCTAGATGATCTTGGCCACAGCTCACGGCGACCGCGAATCCTTCGCCGCCTTCGATACATCGACGCCGATCCCCCGTCCCTCGCAGTGGGGTGGGGTTGCGTCGCACGCCGGAAAGCGCGTGGACTTCGCCGGTGCCGCCGGGCTTCCCGCCTTCCTGCGCGGGGTGCGGCTGGTCTGCGAGACGGCGGCGCAGATGCCGCCGATGGTCTTTCGCGGCGAGGGCCGAGAGGCGCGACCTGAGCCCCAGGCGCCGCAGCTCGAGTTGCTTCGGCGTCCGAACTCAGACCAGGCGCGTTTTCAGCTTTACGCCTGGTGGTTCGCGTCGATGATCCGCGGCAACGCCTACATCCTCAAGGTGAAGGTCCGCCGCGAGGTCCGAGCGCTTTACGCGCTTCACCCGGCCTGCGTGACGCCCAAGTACGACGCGGCCGAGCCGACCTTCGAGATCCGCCAGAGCCCGATGGGGCCGATCAAGGCCACCTACGGCCGCGATCGGGTGATCCACATTCCCGGGATCCTCGTCGACCACCCCTTCATCGGCTGCTCGGTGGTTGAGGCGCACCGAAACGGGATCGGAACCCAGCTCGCCCGCGAGGAGTTCGAGGGCCGCTATCTCGCCAACGACGGCACGCCGGGCGTCGTGCTCAAGCATCCCGGCAACCAGAGCGAGGAGCAGCGCCTGGCGATCCGCGAGTCCTATCAGGCGCGCCACTCGGGGTCTGCCAACGCCGGGCGCCCGGCGGTGATGTGGGGCGGCTGGGAGCTGGAGACGATCGCCGCGACCCTCGACGACGCGCAGTTCATCGAGCAGAAGCGCTTTGGGCTGCGTGAGATCGCGCTCATGCTCGGCGTGCCGCCCGGACTGCTCGGAGATCCCGAGGCGCCCGGCGCCGACGATCCCGAGAAGGAGAACATGCGCTTTCTCACCTACGGACTCTCGCCGTGGATGAGCCGCTTCGAGCAGGGCCTGGCCGCCGACCCCGACCTCTTCCCCGACCCCGAGCTGACGGTTGAGCTCGACCCGCGCCAGCTTCTGCGCTCGGCGATGCAAACGCGCTTCACAGCCTGGCGCGAGGCCCGCCAGGGCGGCTGGATCACCGCGAACGAGATCCGCGCCGAAGAGGGCCGCGAGCCGGTCGAGGGCGGCGACGAGCTGCAGCAGACGCCCGTCGGCGGGGCGCCCAACAAGCAGGAGGCCGCTCAGCCGACGGCTCAGACCTTCAACATCGACGCCCGCTCAGAGCCGGCGAAGGTCGAGATCACAAACGAGGCGCCCCAGGCCCCGAAGGTCGAGATGAACCCCGAGATCGTGGTCCCCGCCCCGGTGGTCAACAACACCGTGCAGGCCGCCCGCGCGCCTGAGGTCCACGTCCCGGCCCCGGTCGTAAACGTCGAGGCGCCCAACGTCGAGGTCAGCCCGAAGGTCGAGCTCTCGACCGGCTCGAGGACGATCTCGGTCAAGCGCGACCGCAAGGGCAACGTCACCCAGTATCGCCAGGAGTCCTGAGCGGTGGCGGTCGTCTCGCGCGTCTACGGCCAGGCGCTCGTCGGGCAGTGGTCGGCAACGGCTGCGCGGCGGGTGGACTGGGACGCCGACACGATCAAGTGCTCGCTGCACTCGTCCTCCTACGTGCCCGACCAGGACGCGCATGCCTTCTTTACCGACATCACCGACGAGGTCGCAGGCGCCGGCTACAGCGCGGGTGGGGTGACGATCACGACCTCGGCGCCCACCTACGACTCGGCGTCCAACACGCTTCGCCTCGACGGATCTGACGCGCAATGGACGGCTGCCACCCTGACCGCCCGTTACGCGGTGATCCGAAAGGACACCGGTGCCGCGGCGACCTCTCCGGTGCTCGGCTACATCGACTTCGGCCAGGACGTCTCGGTGGTCGGCGGAACCTTCATCATCCAATGGGACGCCACGGACGGCATCCTGCGCGTGGTGGCGGCCTGAGATGGCTGACAACACGCTTCAGCAGGCCAACGAGACGATCTCGACCGACGACCTCGGCTCGGTCAAGGTCCAGCGCGTAAAGCTGCAGGAGGGCGCCGACGGCGAGGCCCGCGACATCCACCCGGCCAACCCGCTGCCGATTGCGACCGCGGGCTACGCGGTTCGACTCGACGAGGCCTCGGCCACGATCACCTACGTCGGCGAGGCCCAGGCCGGCTCGCTGACCTCGGCGGCGTCGTGGCGGGTCAAGCGGATCAGTACCGCCTCGGGGACCGTGATCACCTGGGCCGACGGCAACACGAACTTCGACAACGTCTGGGACAACCGGGCATCCCTGAGCTACAGCTAGGAGCGCAATGTCTAAGGGCAACACGACCGAGAACGACGTCCTGATCAAGATCTTCCAGGCGACCGAGCTCTCCTGGGACGCGAACGTGAACCTCTACATCGCGCTTCACACCGCAGATCCGGGCGAGGGCGGGGCGCAGAACACGTCCGAGGCCACCTACACGTCCTATGCGCGGGTCACGGTCGCCCGCGACGCGACCGGCTGGGACGTGGCGGGTAATCAGGCGTCCAACGACGACCTGCTGCAGTTCCCCCAGTGCACGGGCGGCTCGAACACGATCACCCACGTCTCGATCGGCACCGCCAGCTCGGGCGCGGGGCAGCTGATCTACTCCGGCGCGCTCAACGCCTCGCTCGCCGTCTCGTCGGGCATCCAGCCGCAGTTCGCGGCTAATGCGCTCACAATCCAGGAGGATTAGTTAGAGCACTATGTCCTACCGTTGCTCGAAGTGTGGGGCGCTGGCCCGGGTCGTCTCGGCTGCGGGCGAGTCGCGAATCCTGCGCTCGTGTGAGCACCACAAGCAGCCCGTCGTGGCCGAGATGAGGGCGACGCTGGAGGGGCGCGGTGGGGTTCTCCAGCGTTAGGGACTACGTCGACCGCATCGACGAGGGCGCGATCCACTTCGCCTCCTGGCGAAAGACCCCGACCCCGACCCAGACGACGACCTGGGTGGACCTCTCGATGAGCCCGGGCAACCCGCCGCCCAACTACTACGCCTCAGAGCCCCTGGTCGGCGCGGTGCTCAGCGGCACGAAGGGACTGCCGCACGGCGGCAACGTCTCACCGGCGACTAAGCACGTCAAGCGGATCGCCCTTCTGACCGCGACCGCGACGCCGCTTCCGTGCTCGTTCGTGCTCTGCGACTACCTGCTCTATTACCCGTTCGTCGACACGGGGACGCTCGACCCCCAGACACTCGACAACGCCGTCACGATCCCGCGCTACACCGACGGCGAGGGCGTGAAGCTGATCGCGGTGATCACGAACTCGCCCGCGGCGCCGACGGGGCTGACCTTCACCTTCGACTACACGAACCAGGACGGCCAGGCGAAGACGTCGCCGCTCAACACGATGGCGTCCTACACGAACACGACGACCCTGGCGACGGCGAGCGGGACGGTGGCGACGGCGGGGGTGCCCGGTCCCTTCCTTCTGCTCGACCCCGACGACTCGGGCGTGCGCTCGGTCGAGTCGTTCTCGATGGTGTCGGGCACCGACGTCGGGCTGATCTGCCTGGTCTTGGTCCGCCCGCTTGCGACCTTCTGCCTGCTCGAGACGACGGCGGCGGTCGAAAAGGACTTCGTGATCGACTGCCCCTCGCTGCCGGTCGTCACCGACGGCGCCTTCCTGGGACTGCTCGCAAACGCGGTCGGCAACCTCAACAACGTGGCAATCCACGGCTACCTGGAGACGGTCTGGAACTGAGATGGCTGGCTATTCAAGCGTTGACGATCTGATCTCTGAGATGACCACGAACGGGAAGTTCTCCCGTACGGACTGGAACAAGCTCACCCACGCCGTCACCGCTCACGTTGCGGGGGAGTGGCACTGCCTCTTTCACTCGCTCGGCAACCCGACGGCGGGCGTGCTGGGAACCGGCGCCGGGGTGGGGACGAACCTCGTCTTCTCCAACCTCGACGACCGCGACACCGGCGCGATCCTCCACGGCGGGGACGTGAGCCCCGACACCAAGCACATCCTCAACGCCTCGGCGTTCTCGGCCGCGGCGACGACGATGCCCGCCGTCTTCATGCTCGTCGACCTGCTCGGCTTCATTCCGATCACGTCGGTGACGACGACCGGCGACCAGGCGACGCGGATGGGCGATGAGACGACCGGCCAGGGCTTCACGTTTACCGCCGACGCGGGGACCGACGTGATCACCCACACCGGCGCCGACATCAAGACCGGGACCCGGATCAGAGTCACGAACTCAGGCGGCTCGCTGCCCGGCGGCTTGGCGACCTCCACCGACTACTGGACGATCCGCCAGTCGGCCTCGACCTCGATGCTCGCGACCTCACGGGCAAACGCGATCGCGTCCTCGCCGACGACGATCGACATCACGTCCAACGGCACCGGCACGAGCACGCTCTATCTGCTTCTGGCCCGCTACACCACCGGCGCGGGGGTGCAGGCCTTCGTCACCCCCTCGACGGCGCTGGGCGCGGGGACGCCGAACATCCGCCTGACCTACGTCGACGCCGGGGGCGGGACGGGCAAAGTGACCCCGACTACCCTTCCGGTGTCCAAGGCCTCGGCGGCGATCGGGATCGTCGAATACTCGGGCACCGGCGCGGGCAAGTACGGACCCTTCGTGCCCCTGGCCGCGGGTGACCGCGGGGTGCGGTCGGTGACCCAGTTCAACTACTCGGCCACTCACACGTCTGGGGTCACGAATGTCGTCTTGGCCCGGCCGCTGTTCACGCTTCCGATGACGACGGTCGGAGTGGCCGCCGAGCGCGACCTGCTCAACCAGCTGCCCTCGCTGCCGCAGGTCCAGGACGGGGCGTGTCTGGCCTGGATGATGTACGCGGGGGCGGCGACGCCGGTCAACTCGGCCTATTTCGGCCACATCGACTTCGGGTGGGGCTGATGTGGCGCTGCTCGGCAACTATTCGGTACTGAACAAGACCCCGGGCCGCTACTTCGGCGGCACGTCGGCCACCGGCGGCTACGTCGTCGGCACCCGCGCGAACTGGGGCAAGCCCGCCGGGGCGCGCTTCTCGGGCACGGCGGGCTACTACGCCAAGAGCCCGACCCCTGACGGCTACCGCCCGCCCTATTGCTGGGTGATGGCGCGAAAGTCAGGCGCCCTGGCCGCCCACACCTACGGGATCAACGGCACCGCGACGGTGGCGGCCAACCTCGCTGGCGGCAAGAACGCGACCGCCGACCTAAGTGGCCTCGGGGTGATCTCGAACGCCCCGCTTCAGCTCATCGTCTCGGCGAGCGCCGATCTCTCGGGTTCGGGGACGATCACGGCGGCGAACCTGGTCGCGGTGCTAAACGCCAGCGCCGACCTGACCGGCAGCGGGACGCTTGCGGCCAACGTCAGCGCCCTGGCCTCGATGCTGGCGGCGCTGAGCGGGACGGGGACGGTGGCGCTGGTCCCCTACGCGATCGGCCACATGCAGGCCGATATCACCCCGTTTACCGAGCTCTCACCCGAGAACCTTGCGGCGGCGGTGTGGGCGGCGCTGGCGGCCGAGAACAACGACGCCAACACGATGGGCGAGTTGCTCAACGACGCCGGTGGCGGTTCCTCGCCGGGGACGATCGCCGACGCCGTCTGGGACGAGCTGATGGCCGGCCACACGACCGACGGAAGCTACGGCGACCGGGTTCAGGATCTGTTGACGATCGCCAAGTTTCTCGGCCTCAAGTAGATGGGCCTGCTCCTTCTGCTCAGCCACGGCGCGGTGGTCGTGCAGGCGGCCCCGGCCACGGCCACGGCGTCGATCCCCACGCCGACCCTCGCCGGGGACATCGTTCTTGCCGTCCCGGTCGGGGTCGGTGGAATCTCAACCGTTCCGCCGATCCAGCGCCGAGATGCTGTCGTGCGAGCGCCATCGGCCCTCGCCATCGCCGCGCCCGTTTACCACGAGATCGAGATCACGCAGGGAGACGACGAGTTCGCGCTCGTCTGGCTCCTCGAAACCGTCTAGGAGAACAGATGACCCCCGTTCACTTCACGTTTCCCCTTGCCGACCTGGAGTTCGCCGACTCGGGAGCCGGCGAGGGCCAGCGGACGATCCGCGGTCACGCGGCGGTCTTCAACCGCCTCTCTCACGACCTCGGCGGCTACCGCGTAAAGGTCGCCCCGGGCGCGTTCTCGGCGGTGCTCGACAACGATCCCGACGTGCACCTGGTCTGGGACCACAACACGGCGCTGACCCTGGCCCGCACGCGCAACAAGACGCTCGAGCTGCGCGAGGACCCTGCCGGGCTTCACGTCTGGGGGCGGCTGGCGAAGACCTCCTACGCCGATGATCTGATCGAGCTGATGAAGCGCGGCGACGTCGATCAGATGAGCTTTGCGTGCGACATCGGCGCTGACGAGTGGGACGACTCCAGCGACGAGATCACGCGCACGATCCTGGAGGTCGGAAACCTCTACGACGTAACCGTCTGCGCGCAGGGAGCTTTCCCGCAGACGGACTCACGACTTGCAGCAGACCTCGTCTCGGCGATCGAGACAGGCCGCGTGTCAGCACGGGCCGATGAGGACGTCGCGCCACAAACGGCGGGCGACGCTGACAAGGACGCTGTCGCAAAGCAGGGCAGCGAGATCGCAGCGCTTCGCGCGCAGGCCTCTGCGTCGCAGAGCCGGGTGCGTGCCGCGCTAGCAGATCACAAGTAACCCGAAAGGAGGGGCTATGTTGAGCCCCAAGGAGCAGAAGGCGCTCTATCACCAGAGCGTGTCCGAGCTCCACGAGGCCGCGGACGCCGTCGAGGCGGCTGCCGCAGCCATCCGCACCGCCGACGAGGACGCCGATACCGACGCCCTTCAGGCATCGCTCACCGAGGCCGAGGAGAAGTTCTCCGCGGTCGAGTCCAAGACGCAGGGCCTGGCCGATGAGGTCGAGCTCTCAGAGCGTCTGCAGGCGGCGCGTTCGATCGCGATCCCCGACACCGAGCCCAGCTCGGAAGTCAAGGTGACCGGCGAGCCGCTGACCTACGAGCGCTCGAACAGCCACATCAGGTCGTTTTTCCGCGACCTCGCACGGCGTGACCTTCGTCACGACGCCGAGGCCGAGGAGCGCCTGACGCGGCACATGACCGAGATGGAGGCCGAGGGCAAGGCCGGACGCGCGGCGTTCGACCTCAGCTCGACCGACGCGGCGGGCGGCTATCTGGTCGCTCCGCTGTACCTGCAGGAGGAGTTCGTCGACCTCGCCCGCGCGGGCCGGGCCGTGACGGACGCGCTGGGGACTCGTCCCCTGCCGCCCAACACGGACTCGATCAACATCCCGACGCTGGCAACGGGCGTGACGACCGCCGACCAGGCCGACAACGCTGCCGTCTCGGAGACGGACGCGACGTTCGGAACCCTGGCCGCGGCCGTGAAGACGATCGCCGGCATGCAGGACGTCTCGCAGCAGCTCGTGGACCGTTCGGTCCCGGGCGTGGACGAGGTCATTTTCGCTGACCTGGTCAAGGACTACAACGTCCGTCTGGACGTCGCCGTCCTGACCAGCTCCGCCGCCAGCAACGAGGGAATCCTCGAGGCGGACGGAGTCGGCGCGGTGACCTACACCGACGCCTCTCCGACGGTCGGAGAGCTGTACCCGAAGATCGCCGACGCGATCCAGAGGGTCCACACCGGCGTCTACCTGCCGCCGAACGCGGTGTTCATGCATCCGCGCCGGTGGGCGTTCCTGCTCTCGGGCGTGGACACGGCCAACCGGCCGCTGATCACCCCGTACGCGCCGCAGAACGCGGCGGGTGCGCAGGGCGGCGTCGTCTCCGAGGGGCTGGTCGGCTCGATCCAGGGCCTGCCGGTCTACGTGGACGCCAACATCCCGACCAACCTGGGCGCCGGGACGAACGAGGACCGCATCATCGTGTGTCGTCGCGATGAGCTGTTCGTCTGGGAGGACCAGTCGGGGCCGTACCTGGAGACGTTCCGCGACGTGGGCTCGGGCACGCTCACCGTTCGCTTCCGCCTCCACAACTACTGGGCGCAGCAGCATGAGAGGCGCCCGGCCGCGATTTCCGTTCTCGCGGGGACGGGCCTGGTTACGCCCGCCTTTTGATCTGACGATCTGAGGGTGAGTTTCCGTCCTCTGGCGGGGTTTGCCATCCAACGCGAACCCCGCCAGTGGGACGGGCCACGACTTCCAACCGAAAGGAACGCATGACCGACGAGCAGACGAAGGCCTACATCGCGGGCCTGCTCGAGGAGCGCCGCGGCTACGAGATCCACGGCCGCAAGGATCGCCTCGCCGCCGTGGACGCCGAACTCGACCGCCTCGGCCACAAGGCCGAAACGCCGGCCAAGCGCTCGACCAAGGCCAAGCCGAAGAAGCGCACCGAGCTCTAGCCCGTGGCGAATGAGTACGCGAGCCTCGCGGAGCTAAAGACGGCGCTTGAGATGAGCGGCGAGACGTTCGCCGACGCCGACCTCTCCCTGGCCCTGACTGCCGCCTCGCGCGGGATTGACTCGGCGTGTGACCGGCGCTTCTGGCTAGACGCCGACGCGAACCAGGTCCGCTACTACACGCCCGTCAACGACTGCCTGACCTGGATCGATGATCTGGTCACGCTGACGGCGCTGGCGGCCGACCGCGGTGGCGACGGGACGTTCTCAGAGTCCTGGACCGTCAACACGGACTTCGTCCTCGAACCGCTCAACGCGGCGGCGGATTCCGAGCCCTTCACGAAGCTGCGGGTTCACCCGCGAGGGTCCAAGCGCCTGCCGTGCGAGTACCCGCGCTCGGTTCGCGTGACGGGGCGCTTCGGCTGGAGTGCCGTCCCCTCGCAGGTAAAGGAGGCGACGGTGATCCTGGCCTCTAAGCTCATGCGCCGCGCCCGCGAGGCACCTTTCGGGGTCGCCGGGGTCGGGGTCGAGGGAGCTGCGATGCGGATCGCGACGATGGACCCCGACGTCAAGTTCCTGATCGCCGACTTTCGGCGCATGGAATAGATGGCCTCGCTGACAGCCATCCGCACCGCCCTGGCGGCGAACCTCGCGTCGATCTCGGGTCTGGCCCAGTCCCCCTACATGCTGGCCAACCCCACCCCGCCGGCCGCCGAGATCGCCCCGGGCGAGATCAGGTACGACGAGGCCTTCGCCCGCGGCCTGGACCGCTGGCAGTTCAAGGTCCGCGTCTTCGTCGGGATGACTTCGGACATCGGCGCTCAAAAGCGCCTGGACTCGATGCTCGCAAGCTCGGGCGCGGGCTCGATCAAGGCAGCGCTTGAGTCCGATCGCACCCTCGGCGGCGCCTGCGAGGACCTGCACGTCACCGGCTGCCGCGGCTACATGGTCTTTACCCGAGAAGGCGGAAACGCGGTGCTCGGCACCGAGTTCGACGTGGTCGTTCTGGCGACCGGATAACCCCCCAACAAGGAGACGAGATGGCTCTTCTGAGCACTCAGAGCGTCACCCGTGCCGGCCTGACGCCGTCCTATTCGGCCGCGGCTGGCGGTGGCGACACGTTTACCCCCGGACAGCGCACGTTCCTGCACGTCAAGAACGGCGGCGGTGGCGCGATCACGGTGACCATTACCACCCCCGGCACCGCGGCGCCCGACCTCGGGATCGCCGACGTCTCGGTTTCGGTGCCGGCGACCACCGGCGACAAGATGATCGGCCCGCTTCCCGCGGACCTGTTCGCCGACCCGACCGACGGCTTCGGCGACATCACCTACTCGGGCGTGACTTCGGTCACCGTCGCGATCGTCGAGCTGAGCGCGCGCTGATGGGCGCCTACAAGGTCATCGGCAGGCGTGAGCTCGAGGGCGCGGCCCCGGGCGATCTGCTCACCGCCGACCTCGACGCCGCCACCGAGGCCGCGTACCTGGCCGCCGGATGGGTGGAGATCGTTCCGACCCGCTACGAGGTCGTCGGCCCGCGCTCGGTGCTCGGAAACGAGCCCGGCGCGGTGTTCGAGGCCGCCCTGGACGTGGGTCAGCGCGACAGCTTGATCGCCGCGGGGCACATCGCCCCGGCAAAGGCGGCCAAGGCAACCAAGTCGTCCAAGGGCGACAGCAAGAAGGAGAGCAAGTAGATGGCGAAGTACGTCCTACTCGATCCCGTCATCACGATCAACGGCGTGGATCTCACCGATCACGCCTCGTCGGCGACGATCGAGGGAACCGCAGACGAGGTCGATCTGACCGCGTTTCAGTCCGACTACCGTGAGTTCGCGCAGGGCCTAAAGGACGCGACGATCACCGTCTCGTTCTTCCAGGACTTCGCGGCGGCGGAAGTCGACGCGACCCTGCAGCCGCTGTTCGCGGCGGGCTCGACGTTCGCGGTCGCGATCAAGGCTGACAACGCCGCGATCTCGGCCACAAACCCCGAGTACCAGATGACGGCGCGGATGTTCAGCTACTCGCCGATCGCCGGGGCGGTGGGCGAGGCGTCGACGACCGACGTCACGTTCCGCAACGCCTCACAGACGGGCCTGGTCCGCGACGTCACCCCGTAGTGGTAGGCGTTCGGGTCGAGGGCCTGCGCGAGTTCCAGCGGGCCCTGCGCAAGGCAGACCGCGACCTGGCGACCGCTGTGCGGGTCGGGTTTCGGGCCGTGGCCGCCGACGTGGCGGCCGACGCGCGTCAGATCGCCGAGCACAAGGGCCTACGTGTCTCGGGCGATCTGATTCGCGGCATCCGCCCGTTCTCGCGCATCGGGGCAGCGGGTGTGCGCTCGACGGCGGTGCATGGGGGCTTTGCCTACCCCAAGCGCCTGGAGTACGAGAACCGCGGCAGCTCGCGGTTCGGGCCAAACGCGTCGCTGTTGCCGGCGGTAGATCAAAACGAAGAGCGCATCGAAGCGGGGGCAGCCGGCGTCCTCGATCGGATCGTCGATGACCTCGGACAAGGAGGAACCCCGCTGTGAGCGCAAAGCAGGCGAAGGAGCAGGCAGACAGCTCGGGGGTCCTCTCAATCCGCGGGGTCGACTACGAGATCCCGCCGCCCGACGACCTCGACCTCGGCGAGTGCATGCTGATCAAGGAGGTCAGCGGCTACGGCGTCGAGGAGTTCTACGAGGCGATCATCCGCACCGAGGGACCGGCCCTGGCCGCCTTCGCGCTGATCCTGATCCGCCGCGCCGGAACGAAGGTCGAGATCGCCGACGTGCAGCAGATCAAGCTCTCTGAGTTCGACCTGCGCCTGCCGGAGGAAGCCGAGGAAGACCCTCCGCTGCCCGTCGCCGAAAGCGGCGGGGAGAAGACCGCTGGCTCGAAGAGCTCTGCCAACGGTTCGGGTGGATCGGAGGCGACCCCCGACGCGGCTGGGAGCCGGCCTTCGGTCAAGTCGGCCTGAGGCCCGTCGACATGGCCGACCTGAGTCTCGGACAGCTCTGGCAGATCGCCAAGATGTTCGATAGCAAGGAGCGCTGATGGCCTCGCGCCGTTTCGAGGTCACCTTCGTCGGTGACACTCGCCAGCTCGAATCGGCCTTCCGCCGTGCGGGGACGCAGAGCGCCACATTCGCGAACACGCTCGGGCGCCAGTACGGGACCAAGGGCAAGATCGCGGGGACAGCGCTTGACGGGGTGCGCACGGCGACGACTCGGATCGGTGCCGCAGCCCGCACCGCTACTCCCTACCTGGCCGCCTTTGCGACGGTCGGGCTCGCCAAGGCCGTCTCTGAGGCCCGCGAGGCCAGCAAGGCGATGGCCCAGACTCGGGCCGTCGTCAAGTCCACGGGCGGGGTCGCCAACGTCACCGCGCCCCAGCTCGAAAGGCTCGCGGAAAACCTGTCGGCCATCGTCGGCCAGGACGACGAGCTGATCCAGCAGGGTGGCAACCTGCTGCTGACCTTCCGCAACATCCGTAACGAGGCCGGGCGCAACAACGACATCTTCGATCAGACCCTGGCGCTGACGCTCGACCTCGCGGCGGCGATGAAGACCGATCTGACCTCGGCGGTAAAGCAGGTCGGCAAGGCGATGCAGGATCCCGCCGTGGGGCTGACCGCCCTGCGGCGCTCGGGCGTCTCGTTCTCTGAGCAGCAGTCGGAGATGATCTCCAAGCTGTTTGAGTCCGGCAAGCAGCTCAAAGCGCAGAAGATGATCCTGCGCGAGCTGCGACTGGAGTTCGCCGGCTCGGCGAAGGCCAACGCCGACTCGTTTGACCGCCTGCGCGTCGTCTTCGACAACCTCGCCGAGGACGTCGGCAAGACGATCACGCCGGTCCTCTCGCGGCTCGCCGACCGCATCTCCGACATCTTCTCCAACAAGGGCCTCTCGAACACTGAGAAGTTCGAGAGGCTTTTTGCGTTGCTGGGGCGCCTTGCGACCAAGGCCCTTGACGCTCTGATCGGGATCTTGCCCCAGCTCGTAGAGCACGCCGCCAGCGCGGGGCTGAAGATCGCGAAGGCGCTATTTGAGGGGATCATCAACGCCCCGATCTGGGCGCAGTTCGTAGCGGGCGGCTGGCTGGTCAGCAAGCTCGGCGGGATCGGCGGAATGGGCGGGATCGGGGCCCGCCTGGGAACGAAGTTCGGAACTACCTTCGCCGCAGCGGCGGGGCCGATCATCGGGGCTGCGATCGGCTCCGTGCTGGCCGGGATCAAGATGGGACCGAAGCTGGCCGATGCGCTGCAGGCCGACATCGGGGGCATGGACCGCCTGCAAGCCACGGCTGACTACTGGGACATCACGCTCGGCAAGGCGCGCAAGCTGACCGAGTATCTGCGCCGACATCCCGGCGCCGGGGTGCCCGAGGCGCTGGCCTACATGGAGGCGGCTCGCAAGTCAAAGCTCGAGCCCTTCAAGGACGCGATCGAAGACCTCGCCCTCACCTTCGCGGACTCGCTGCGCTCGATCTCCCGCGATTCCGAGCGCAACATGCAAAAGATCGAGCGTTCCTTCGGTGAGCATTCCCAGCGCGCCAAGCGTCTGCTGTCGGCCAACTACGACGCCACGATTGATGCCATCCGCAAGGCGATGGACGCGGGCCTGATCTCGACTGAGCGCGGCAACAAGCGCATCCAGGCGATCCTCGCCAAGCAGCTCAAGCTCTACGGGATCAAGGCGACCGAGTTCTGGGCTGGCAAGCCCGTTCGCGGTGAGAACGATCAGCGGGGGCCGGGATTCTCGACCCATCAGCGCGGCGCCTACATCGACAAGGGCAGGCCCTCGGGTGACTCCGTCCCGGCGATGCTCGAGCGCGGCGAGTATGTGCTCAACCGAAACGCCGTCTCGGCGGTGGGCAAGGGTACGCTCGACCGGATCAACTTCGGCGTTGCGCCGCGTTTTCAGGGTGGCGGCATCGTCGCCTTGGGCAAGCAGCTCCAGGGCGAGGGCTACGAGGTCGGCGAGAACCCGGCCTTCGGTGGCGTCACGCCCGGCGTCCACGACCCGCAGGGCTATCACCCGACCGGGCAGGCGATCGACGTCAACGACGACTCGGCGCCGTTTGCCTCGGGTAGCGGCGAGCCGGGATCGCTTGACCGCCTCTATAGCCGCCTCAAGGGAATGGCCGGGGTGGTCGAGCTGCTGTGGCGCGTCGCCGGTCACTACGACCACCTGCATGTGGCAATGGCCCAGGGCGCCTCGGGAGCGCTCCCGGGTGGCGGAGGCCGCGGGGGCGTTCCGGCGGACGCGAAGATCAAGCTGCCGCGTTTTGACCACAAGGGCTTCGCGCTGTCGGGGATCGTCGCCGGAGGACTAAACAGGGCCTCAGCCCTGACCGAGCAGAAGGCCAACGAGCGCCTGGCGCAGATGAAGACCCGCGAAACCGGCGGTATCGGTATCGGCATCTCCGGCGGCGGCTCGACCGCGGCCAACGCCCGCCTCGGCCACCAGATGATGTTGGCCGCGGGCTTCGGCGAGCGCCAGTGGCCGCCCTATAACGAGCTCACGATCCGCGAGTCGGGCTGGTCGGAGACGGCGACGAACCCGACCTCGGGCGCCTACGGGATCGCCCAGGCCCTGCCGCCTTCCAAGTACCCGCCCGCCGGTCGCCCGCCCGCCTCGGGACCGACGGCGGCGAAGGCGCAGATCGGCTGGATGCTCAACTACATTCGCGAGCGCTACGGGACGCCGGCCGGGGCGCTGGCCTTCCACGACGCGAACAACTGGTATCGCCGCGGCGGGATCGTCGGCATGGACCGCGGCGGCGAGGTCATCGGCCGCCCGCTGCCGAAGGCGCTTCAGAAGTGGAACAAGCGCTTCGCTCCCCACTGGGCGCCCGACTGGAGCGGGACGAAGATGCCGGTCAACCTGATCGCGATGCTGGCCGAGTTCTTCGGCATGCCCGGAGTGACGATGGCGCAGATCGCCCACGGTGAGTCGGGCTACAGGCCGGGCTCGGCGGGCGTCGACAAGGGCGGCACGAAGGGCTACGGGTTGTGGGCGATCACGACCTCTTTCAACGACGCGCTCGTCTCGCGCTTCGGCGGCTACGAGGAGATGTGGAACCCGATCAAGAACGCGATCGTGGCGTCCAAGCTCTGGAAGGCCCGCGGGCTCGCGCCCTGGTACGGGACGCAGTACGTGACCAGCTCAAACGCCCACTGGGGCGGTGACTTCGGCGAGCTGGTCCGCGCCGACGGCTCGACGGCCGGCGGTGGGGGCAAGGGGAGTGACAAGGGCGACAAGCCGGACGTCACCGCCGAGTTCAGCGGGGTCGAGCCGCAGACCCTCGCCAACCTGATCGGCAAGCGCCTGGCGGCCAAGATCAGGCTCTATCGCTCCGAGGCGGTGCGCCTGGGCGACTACATCACAGACCTCGAGGCCACCCACGCCTCGCCTATGTCCGAGGGCGGCGAGGAGATCGGCGACCAGGAGCGCCGGGTGCAGATCGCCTTCAACAAGGCGCTGCTCGGAAACCAGGAGGGGTTGCGCGACTCGCTGCGAAAGGCGCTCGGCAAGGGCCTGCCCGCCAAGCTCAGCGGCAAGTTCGCCGCCGAGCTCGAATCCCTCGTCGGCCCGACCGGGATGGGCGGGGCGATCCTCGCCACCCGCGACAAGATCTACGGGCTCGAACACCCCGAGGATGCCGATCAGGACGAGAGCCTGTCCGAGCGCCTGCGTCTGATCCAAGAGCAGAACCTGGAGCTGATGCGCGCCAACGCCATCCTGCGCGCCCAGACCCCCGTCTTTGACCGCCTGTTCATGAGGGCCCCGTTCGGCGGCGTCTTTCACCAGGGCGGCGTGGTCCCCGGGCCGACCGGGGCGCCGCGAACGATCCTCGCCCAGGGCGGGGAGACGATCACCCCGCCCGGCGGCGCACCCGTGGAAGTAACCCTGGTCGTCAACGACGGCGCCGTCAACCCCTCGGCGATCGACGTGCGCGTCAACGACCAGCTCGCCCAGATCGTCCGCACGTCCACCCCACGCGGTGGCGTCATCGGTCGCAAGGCCACCTACAGCTAACCCCCACCTGAAAGGAACCCGACATGGCCCGCTCCGCCGGCCGGCTGCTCGGCTACGACTCGATCGCCACCGACCAGTCCAACATCACGACCGAGACGACGGTCCTCACCGCTGACGATTGCGTGGTCGGCAATCACCCCGTGCGAGTGGTCTTTTCCTGCAACGCGGCGTTCTCGGACGGAGCCTCGGGCTTCTGCTCGATTCGGATCAAGCGCGACGGAACCACGATCGGAAACGCGACGATCATCAACAACGCGAGCACCGCCAACCTCGCTGTTCCCGTCACCCGTGAGATTGTCGACTTCCCGGCCGCGGGAACCTACACCTACACCGTCACCTTCGCCGACGACGGCAGCGCAGGCGATGCCAACCTCGCCGCCTCCGGCGCTCCTGCGACGCTCGCGGTCTACTCGGCATGAACCTGCGCCGTAAGCTCGGGAGCACGAACGCCGCGATGTGGCGCGATGACGTCGCCGACGGCAGGCGAACCGGGGTCGTGATGGTGTCGGGGCTAAATGGGGCGAGCTCCCACCTTTACTCGCGCCCTGCGGGAACCACTGACCAGCTCGACCTCGCGCTGCCCACGCTCGAGGCCGGGTTCCCCACGGCTCAGGGACCGTCGGGCGCGGGGTGGGGCAACACGTCGAGCGTGTCGATGGTCAACACCCTGATCACCGAGGGCATCTCGACCTACGGCTTCGCCGACGGGCCGGTCCACTACTACGGTCAGTCGCACGGGGCGATCATCGGCCTGAAGTGCCTGATGGACGCCACCGTGCAGCAGAGGATTCAGAGCATGGTCTTGGCGATCTGCCCCAACGACATCCAGGCCCTCTACAACGAGAACCGCTCGGGCCTTGCGTCGTCGATCTCGAGCGCCTACGGCGGCGCCCCTTCGGATGCCGTCAATCCGGCCGACAACACGATTGCGATCAAGGCGACGGGCGTGCCGATCCTCTACATCTACTCGGGCAACGATCCACTCGTGACGGTGGCTGAGCACACCGCCTTCATCAACGCCGTGGAGTGCGAGACGGTCTACATGGGATCGGCCGGCCACACCCTCGCCTTCAACTACGACCACATTCCCGAGTGGTTCGAGCGCCACGACGAGCGCTGGCATGGCTGACTACTCAGTCATCCTCTCAGACGGCGAGCGTGAGGTCGAGCTGGTCGGCTCGGCTCCGGGGCTTTACCTGATCGCCTTCAGCCCGCCGCTGGTCGCGCGCGAGAACATCTACGCCCAGGGCGCTGACGCCGAGGGCAAGACCCGCGTGCGCTCGACCCCGTCCAACCCCGAGGGCTCGCTGCGGGTGCGCGTGGACTGGTCGTCAGGTGACGAGGTCGATCTCTACGACGACCTAGATGACTTCCAGGACCTCGTCGAGTCCGCACACCGCGACAAGGGCTGGATTCGGATGACGCCCGTCGACGGCGAGGCGGTGACGTTTGACATCGAGTCGATTCGGATCTCGGAGTTCCCGCACGACCACGAGCTGGTTTCCCTGCGCCGAGCAGAGATCGCGGTCGAGTTCGAGTGCCTGCCCTATGGACGCCTGGACCCCGTCTCCGTCTTTGCGGGTGAAGTGATCTCGGGGCCGTCTGACTCGGTCGAGATCGACCTCTCGAACATCACCTCGCACGCCGACCTCTACGGCGAGTTGACCCTGACCGATACCTCGACCCAGAACGCCGATCACATCGAGGTAGGCCTCGAACACGACCACTACGACCCCGACAACCCGCTGAGCTATCTGATCGACTCAGACAGCCTGCTCACCGCCGACTACGCGGGCACCCAGACCACCCGCACCGGCGCCTATGACGTCGGCGGTGGAAACAACGTCATCCGCACCACCCTGACCTCGAACCCCGTCCAGGTCTGCGCCTGGACGGGGACGCACCTGGGCCGCCACAAGATCCGCGTTCGCGTCTGGCCCTCGTCCACGGCGGTCTATGTGCGGCTGGCGTGGCGAATCCAGGACGGTCCCTACATCCGCGAGGACTGGGTCGCGGTCCCCGGCGAGGACGACTTCTTCGATCTGGCGCTCGGGGTGATCGACCTCCCCGAAGCGGCGGCCGGGGCCAGCTACTGGATCGGCTACATCGAGGCAAAGGCGTCCTCGGGCGTGCCGACGGTGGACGTCGATCTGGTCGAGATCATCCCCGCGCAGGTCTACGGCCGAGCGGCCGGCGCGCTGACGGCGTGGATCAGCTCGGGCGGGCTGATCGCAGCCGACGACTTCGCCCTGCAGACCGGCGGGGCTCTGGCGGGAAAGACCCCGGCGCTGGTCCCTTCGGGCACCTGGTCGGAGTCCGGCGACACCGACGACTTCACCGTCCACACGACCTTCGGCAACGTCTATCGCTTGGCCGTCTCAGACGCCGACCTGCGGACCGGCCAATACATCCGCTGCGGGTCGGGGATCCTGGCGAACGTGACGGTCCAGGCGGATGTGTACGTCAAGGACGGCAACAACTCTCTGCGCCAAGGCGTGTTCGCGCGCTACGTCGACACGAACAACTGGCTCATGGCCGTTTACGAGGTTTACAGCAACTTCGACATCGACTTGACTCTCTACAAGCGAGTGGCGGGCACCGAGACTCAGCTGTTCAAGGCGACCCTGCCGTGGGGGATAGTCGACACCTGGCGGACCCTGCAGCTCACCGCCGACAGCAGCGGCAACGTCGTCGTCTACGAAGGACCAACGGGCGGCGTCCTGACCGGCCGCGTCCTGGTTCTCGCAGACACGGACCTCGACTCAGGGGCGATCGACGACGGCGGCTACGGGATGTATGACGCCTACACGTCGGCCACCGCGCTGACCCGCTACTACAACAACTTCTCGGTCACCACCCCGACGACCTCGACCCCGCTCGTAGACCACGCGCTGTGGTCGGGCAAGAAGACGAAGTTCCTGCACCACAACTGCGTGCGCGAGGACTCGTCAAGCCTCGGCTACGGCCGCGTCCCGGTCTTCGCGGGCCAGCACCTGCGGATTCCCCCGGCGACGCTGAATCGCCAGAAGTCGCGGCTTGTGATCAAGCGCCGCCGCTACTCCTCAGACGACGGCTTTGCCGACACGGGGCTGACCGACAACATGACGGCCGACCTGACGGTAACCCCACGCGTGGCCCTGACAGGCGGGTGAGTCATGGCGGCGGACTTCTGGCTCGCGGGCGAGCTCGAGCTGGCCGACGGCGCCACCCTGCGCTTCGGCGGCGACGAGAAGGACGAGCGCGACCTGCTCTCACAGATCGAGTTCGCAACCCAGAACCCGGGCGGCTTTGGCGAGGGCTCGTTTGTCATCCCCCGACCCGAGTGGGCGACGCGCGATGCCCTGCTGTTCTCGCCGGTGCGCATCTACGGTCCCGGTGAGCGGACCTTCTATGAGGGGCGCTGTCGCGACATCTCGCAGGTTGACCGCGACTCGATCCGCCTTGACTTCGAGGGTTGGGCCGCCCACCTAGACGACGACGAGAGCTTTCGCCAGCTCTACGTCTCGCGCGATCTGACGAAGTGGGAGCCGTCGTCGCGGGCTCAGCGACTCGGACTGTTGGGGGTCTTCAACAGCGTCTATGACCATACGTCTGAGTCCGACCCCGGCTCAGGGCTTCCGGCGCTGACGATCACCCTGCCCGCGACCGAAGTCAACCCCAGTGGCCAGGGGTGGTTTGACGCCGGCTCGGGGCAGACGATCAGTTCGATCTACTACGACTACACGTCGCTTTCGACCTCGAGCTACAACGGCCAGCTGGGGACGGCGTCAGACGACGTGGCGACCGCGTCTGATCTGACCGCCGACCTGCTCACCGGGACGAACTCGTCGGGTTCGGGCACCCACACGCCGACGGCCGCCTACCGCTACGGGCTGGTCAGCTTCTACTTCGTCGGCACGGTTGGCGCGCGTGACCAGTCGCTGACCATCCGCCGCCTGGCCGTCTTTGGCGACCACGGGCTGGCGAAGGTCGGCACCGCGCCCGACGAGGGCTATCTGGGCTCGCAGGTCCTCGAGCACGCGATCACCGCTGCAGCGCCGATGCTGACCTTTGACTCCGAGTCGATCGAGACGTCCTCCTACGTGTTCACGGACCTCTGGCACGAGTCCGGGCCGGTGCGCGAGCTGATCGAGCGGGTGACGGCCTACGGGGGCGCGAGCGGCGAGCTAAACGATTGGGGCGTCTATGACGACCGCCAGTTCTACTGGCGCTCACCGGGCACCTATGGGCGCGCCTGGAAGGTGCGTCGCGATCAGTTCGCATCCCCGACCGAGGACGGCCCGTCCGCGGACGCGCGCTTTAGCGGTGTCATCGCCGCCTACACCGACGCCGCCGGCACGACTAAGACCGTCGGCCCGCTGGCCAGCGGTGCGGACTATGAGACGGACTCGCTGCTTGACTTCGACGAGAACAATCCCGCTCATCGGGTCACCCGGCGCTTCGTGCGCCGCGACGTCGGGCTGACCAGCCAGGAAGGCGCCGTCCTGCTGGGCCAGGGCCTGATCGCCGAGCAGCGAGCGAAGCTTCGCCGCGGCAGCGTGACGATCACCGGCACCGCCGTGGATGAGGGCGGGGCCGAGCACCCGGTCTGTGCGATGCGCGCCGGGGATCGGGTGCTGATCGAAGACGAGGCGGGCGTAGAGCCCGCGACCCAGTACGTCAACTCGACCACCTACAGCCACGACTCGCTGACCGTCACCGCGAGCCTGGGCTACACCCCGCACCGAATGGAGATCGTGTTGGCGCAACTGGCCGCGGCGGTACAGGGGCTATGAACGTGGTTGTCGTCGAGTTCGTGCTCGGCTACGTGGTGGGCTGGCTGTCGGCCGTGTGGGTCTACGGTCGCTGGTGCTCGCTCGGGGAAGCGCTGGTAGGGCAAAGGAGGCGGCGTGGATGACCGGACCTGGTATCTGGCCGTCACCACACTCGTCATCGCCCTCGTCGCCCTTTTGCTTGACGCCCCGCTCGCGGGGTTCGAGGTTCCGGCTGGCTTTTGGACGGTGCTCGCGGCGGTGCTCGGGTTCCTCGGCGCTCGGGCGGCCCTGGGGCGCAACGGGAACGGGCGCCGATGACGCCTGAGAACCGCATCCAAACGCTCGAGACTGAGGTAAACCGAAAGCCCTGGCGCCCGGAGATCATCGGCGTCGCGGCGCTGCTTTTGCTGATCACGGCGCTGGGCTGGCTGAAGGTCCAGGCCTTCTCTGACCAGCTGCGTGACGGCGCAGTGGCGAGCTGTAAGACGAACAACGTCCTGCGCGCCGCCACCCGCGATCACCTGACGCTTCAGATCCAGATCACGCGGGAGCTGATCCCGCCCTCGATCTACCCGCCGACCGGGCCGCTCTCGCGCCTGCGGGTGATCGAAAGCCGTCGCCAGATCCGGCGAGCCCTGGCGCTCGTCGACTGCGAGAACCGCTACCCCTAAAGCCCGAAAGGAGGTCGGCATGGCCGACCGTCCGTCCCTGCGCGAGCAGCTGGCCGCGGCCCGTCGCCGCTTCGCCGAGGCACGCCGAAAGAAGGATGAAACGAAGCCCGGCTCCGAGCGGCGGGGAAAGCTCGCCCGGCTGGTGCGCTTCTTTCGCGACCGCAAGGAGAAGCTGGCCCGGCGCCTTCGCCGGCGCCGCTCACAACCCAAGCTCAACACGACCCCGGGCGAGCCGCATTGGGGCGGCTCGGGCGATCTGATGGCCCAGGTGATCGAGCCGTTCATGGTCAAGCGCGGGCTGCCGATCGGTTCGGGCAAGCGCACGCCCGCCTACAACGCGCAGATCGGCGGCTCGCCCAGCTCTGACCACCTGACGACGAAGGCGACCACGATGGCCCGCGACTTCCCGACCTTCGCCGGTGCCGACGACGCCCACGCCCTCGCCGCTCACCTGGGCTTCGGCGGCTGGAGCCAGAACACCTACACGGCCTTCTACTACACCTGGGAGGGGCTTCGGTTCAGGGTCCAGATCCTCTGGGGCTCGGCCATAGGCCACGGCGATCATGTCCACGTCGGGGTATCCAGGGCATGAGGCTCAAACCGAAGATCGTCCTCGAGCGGACTGTCTGCAACCAGTCCGCGCGCGACGGAGCCAAACCGAAGCTGATCGTCCTGCACTCGACGGAGGGCTGGAACTACGAGGGCACCGCCGACCTCAAGGGGCTGGCGTCCTGGTTCGATACCCCGGCCGCCCAGGCGTCCTCGCACGTCGCCACCGACGCCGATGGACACTCGGCTCGATTCGTCGCCGACGATGCCCGTGCCTGGCATTCGGCTGCCTACAACGCCGTCTCTCTCGGGATTGAGCAAGTTGGACATGCGAGTCAGCAGACATGGGACGAGGCCGAGCTCAAAGAGACGGCCCGCTGGATCGCCAAGTGGTCGCTTCGGCACGACATCCCGATCCAGCACGGTCGCGCGTCCAACGGCAAGGTGCGCCGAGCCGGCGTCGTCCTTCACTCCGAGCTGGGCGCCGAGGGCGGGGGCCATTCCGACCCCGGGCGCGGCTACCCGATGGGCAAGGTGCTCGACCTCGCACGCGAGGTAAAGCGCGACCTCAAGCGCAACTGACCCCGACCGAAAGGACCTCATGCGTTTCCTCGACGACCTTCCCCTGGCCACCCTGGTCAGCCTCGCCTCGATCGTGATCGTGGTGATCGCGTACCTGACCGACGACCTCAACATCCAGGACGCCCTCGTCGCCCTGGGCGCCGTTCTCGGCGGCACCGGCGTCGTCGGCCTGGCCCGCGCCCAGTCGGGCAAGGGCACGCGCTGAGGGTCTGCGAAGGGCTGTAGAGCCGCCCGCAGGCGGGCTAAATGATCCCTGAGTCTCCCCGCGGGTAGAGCGCTTAGAGCCTTCGGCTTCGGCCGGGGGCTCTTTGCGTTCTAAGGGTCAGCAGGACGCATCCACGGCACCCCGGGCGCGTTGGACCTTGCGCTTGGCCTTGCGTATCTTCGAGCGCTTGGCGTCGCGGCGCTTGAGCCGCTTGAGCTTCTTCTTGGCAGCGGTGAGCTGGTCGCGGGCGGCCTGGCACTCGTCCTCGCCTGATCCTGCGGGCGGCGGTTCCTGCGCCACGGTCAGCAGTTCAGACGTGATGAGGAACGAGGTCTGAAAGCCCGTCCCGGTGAACGTGCGGTCGAGGTAGACACACACGCGCTGACCGGCGGCACCGTTGAGCGAGAAGGACTTGGCCCCGCTGTGGACGGTCGTGTTGGCGCTCCGGCCCGTCGACGCCCAGAACGCGCTGAACTGGGTCGGCGACGGGGGAAAGAACCAGTCATCGGGGCAGCCCTCAGCCGCTGGCACTTTCCCGGCCACAGCGTGCCAGCTACACGTCAGCTGGCCATCCGATCCGCAGTCGGTCATGGTCAGCGAGACGTCTGCGACGCTGCCGTGCGTCCAGGTCGCGTCGGCCGTGCCGCCAGTGACCGTCGCGTCCGTGGCGAAGGCCGATGCTGGCAGGCAGAGGGCAAGGGCAGCGATCAACGCGGCGATGTGCTTCACGTCCGAACCTCCTTGTAGACAGACTCGCTCAACTCAACGGGCGGCTGCGGCATCATGGGCGTATGAGTGGGGATGCCGCCGGGAAGGTTGACGTGCCCGAAACCGCATCGGTCGAGCAGGACGAGGCCCAGATCATCGGGGAAGCGCTGGTGGCGGTGAGGCGGGCGGCTAGCTGCCATTCGCTGCCTTCCCACGTCCGCCGCTCGCTTGACGCGGGCGCCGAGCTGCTAGAGCTGTTTGCACCTTCCCGATCTCTGCGAGCAGTTCCTGGCGGAGCGCGCGGATCTCGGTCATTAGCTCATCGGCAGTCGCCGCTGATCCGTTAGCGAACGCGGGGGCCACGGGCTCGGCGCCCTGCTCTCGGGTGACCAGCGACTCGGGGTCCACGCCGTAGAACTCGGCGACGCTCTTGGCGTTGAGCCACCTGATCCCGCCGCCCTTCTCCCAGGCGCGCAGGCTCTTGACGGACACGCCGATCTCGTGGGCGGCTTCCTCTTGACTTAGGTGCCGCTGCTCGCGTAGCTCTTTCAGCCTCTCAGCGCGGGCGAAGTCGGCCATCTGCTGGCGGAACGTAGCCAGCCTTTCCGCGTGTTGCGAGGTCTTTTGCCGGTAGTGGGGCATCCGGTCGCTTGACTTCCGTCCGACTACCTGCCTAAAGTACCGGAAGTTCATGGGACGCGCAACTTCCGACCTCGCCGTGACTAGCGTCAAGATCGAGCGCCGCAAGCTCGAGGCCTTGCGCCAGATCGCCGAGCGCGACCGCCGCAACGTCTCTCAGCAGATCCGCTGGCTGATCGACCGCTGCGTCGATGAGAACGAGGCGAGGGTGGAGGAGGCGGCGTGAGCAGCCTCAGTCTTGCGCGCTCGGTCGAGGTCGTCGGCCCCGAACCGACTCTCCCTGAGCTTGCCAGCGTTGCCAACCGCGAGCACGCGCTGGTCCGCGACTCCGCCGTCTCGATGGTCGAGCACGCCATCGCCGCCGGCCAGGCCCTCGCCGACGCGAAGGCGAAGCTCGAGCATGGCGAGTGGTTGGCGTGGTTGGGGGGGAACTTTGAGGGGTCGAGGCAGACGGCCGACGTCTACCGGACGGTCGCGGCAAATTGCCAACGCGCTGGCAATTTGAACCTCGACGGCCTCTCCCTCCGCGCCGTCCTCAAGCGCATCGAGCGCATCAACCGCGAGGAGGAGGCGGCCAAGCTGCGCGAGCTGCCGATCGCGGCGGTCGAGGAGTTCGGGGCGGTGGAGATTCGGCACGGCGACTTGCGCTCCAGCCTCGACGACCTTGTGGGCCAGGTGGACGCGATCGTCACTGATCCGCCGTACCCGGTGGCCTTCCTCGACGAGTTCAGCGCTCTTAGCGAGGTCGCCTCGCGTCTGCTCAAGCCAGGCGGCGTCCTTGCCGCGATGGTCGGCCAAGCGCATCTTCCGGCCTATTTGGAGCGGCTGTCCGAGCACCTGAGCTATCGCTGGACTGCTGCGTACCTGACCGACGGGCCCGCCACCCGCGTCCACGCGCCGAAGGTAGGGACCAAGTGGAAGCCGATCCTCCTCTTCGACCTGGACGACAAGCGACGCTTTCTGACCCAGGACGTCTACATCTCCGACGCTGACGACAAGGAGCACCACGACTGGGGACAGTCTGAGTCCGGGTTCGCGAGGCTGATCGAGGGCCTGACCAGGCCGCAGGATCTCGTCGTCGATCCGTTTCTCGGCGGCGGTACGGCTGCGATCGTCTGTCGGGATCTCGGTCGTCGATTCGTCGGCTGTGACGTTGACAAGGTCGCTGTTGTTCGGACGCGCCAGAGGCTCGCGGCATGAGTCGCCACGAACGCTATGGCACGCGCGACCTCGCCTACTCAGCGTGGCATCGAACGCTGGATGACGAACTCACCTACATCGACGTCGATGCCTGCGAATACTGCTCACGGTGTCGGCAGCCGCTGGCGCTGATCGAGACCGCTCGCGACGTCGGTCAGTCGTTCAAGGCGACCAGCGTGCTCAGGGCTTTGGCGACGCTCTGCGGCCTGCCGGCCTTTCTCGTCCTCTATGAGGTCGGGGAGAGCGCTGACGTCAGTCAGTTCCGCGTTCGGACGGTCGCCCCTCGGCAAGGTCACTGGAAGGTGCTCTCACCCGACCAGTACGCGAACGGACTTCGCGCGCTTCGCCAGCACCACAGCTGCAACGGGGTGCCCGCCTAATGGACGCCCTCGGCCTGCCCTTCGCCCTCGCCCTGATCGGCGCCTGGCTGGTGATCGGCCTGATCGCCAGCCTGATCTTCGGCAAGGCAGCCCACCGCACCGAGCGAAACGAGGGCGACTCCGAGCTCGAGGCCTGGGTCGCGCAGCGTGAGGAACGGGTGCGCCGGGCCGAGTTTCGCCATGCAACGCGCCACGGGCGGACCCCGTGAGCCAGAAGCGCCCCGACCACCTCTCCGACTACGTCGAGGTCAGCGAGCGCATCGACGCCTTTCACCGCAGCTTCCCCGAGGGATCGCTGCAGGGCGACTACACCGTCCGCGAGCTGGGCGAGCAGACGGTGATCGTCTACCGCGCCAAGGCGTACCGCACACCCGATGACCAGCGCCCGGGGATTGGCTTCGCTTCTGAGCCGGTCCCCGGGCGCACCCCCTACACGAAGGGCTCGGAGCTGATGAACGCCGAGACGTCGGCCTGGGGGCGGGCGCTGGCGGCGCTGGGCTTCGAGGTAAGGCGCGGCGTCGCGTCCAAGCAGGAGGTCGCAGCGCAGCGCAACGGCCACAAGCTCGAGCGAAAGCGCGTCGAGGCGATCATCGCCCGCTTTCACGACGCCGGGATGAAGTACCGCGAGATCGGGGTGGCGCTGGGCGCCGCGGGGATCGACGGCCTGCGCGCCAACTCGGCGAAGGCCGTCTCGGAGCGGATCTCGGGGCTCTCGGGTGAGCAGGCCGACGCGCTTGAGGCGGTGCTCGATGGCCCCTAAGCGCCCGCCCAACTTCATCGAGACGACGCCCTCGGGCTTTGAGATCGCCTTCTATGACTCGGTCGGCGTCGATGGCGAGCCCCAGCAGCGCCGCTACCTGGTCGACGGCGAGCGTTTCGTCAACGTGACCTCGGCGACGGGGATCTACATGAAGGAGGCCCTGCTGGGCTGGGTCGAGCGCGAGACGCGAGCAGGGCGCGACTGGCGCGAGACCAGAGACTTGGCGAGCAAGCGCGGCACGAGCACTCACGACCTGATCTTGAGAATGCTGATCGGCCGGGCCAGCCTCGCCGACCTTGCCGACGAGGACCGGGCCTACGGGCAGGCCGGCGCCGCCTGGCTTCACGCCCGGGCGCCGAAGGTGCTCGACGCCGAGCGCACCGTGGCCTCGATCGAGTACGGCTTCGCCGGGCGCTTCGACCTGCTCTGCGAGCTGGACGGGACGGTGACCCGGGTGGACTTCAAGACCGTCACCGACTGGTCGTATCGGCGCAGCAAGGGCGAGACGACCGACCGCAAGCTGCCGCCCTTCTTCGAGAACGTCCTGCAGCTCGCCGGCTATGAGCTCGCCGCCCGCGAGTCGGGCTACGAGTCGTCCCAGCAACTGCTGATCGTCCGCCTGGGACCCGACGGGACCTTCGACGAGACGTGCGTCCCCTACGTGCCCGACCGCTTCCTCGCTGCCCTGGCCGCCCACGGGGCCAAGCGCGACACCGAGCGCGACCTGCGGGCGGTGGCCGCATGATGGCCTTCCGCGCCGGCCACCCGCCGATCACCGACCTGCAGGCGAACCTCGACCGCGCCGTCCGTCCCTACCGCGACACGCTGCGAGCCATCCGCCGCCTCGCCGCCCAGCGCGAGGAAGGGCTGATCAGCGCCCGTGAGGCGACCCGCGAGATCGACACCCTCGCCGCCCGGACCCTGGGGGATCGGTGACCAATGAGTCCGGTTGACCCCAATAACCCATGTCCGGACTGTGGGGGTCCGAAGACCTATGGCGCTCAGGTGTGTCGCGGGTGCCGGGTTTACCTAAAAGGCCCTGATGCACCGCAATGGAAGGGTGCAAACGCTTCGCTCATTACCGGTAGATGGCGCGCAACCCGGCTCTATCCCGAGCTTGGAACGTGCACCGCGCAGAGTTGCTCTCGACCTGCCGTAGATCGTCATCACATTGATGGCGACACCACGAATAATGAGCGCTCGAACATTGCATTCTTGTGTCGCGCCCATCATCGGCAAGAGCACCAAAGCCTCAACTCCGAGGCGGTCGCCGAAGCGCGAGCCCTATACGCCACCGGCGGGTGCACACAACGTCAGCTAGCGGCGCGATTTGGAGTTGCCCAGGCCACAATGTGGGCGATTCTCAATGAGAAGACGTGGGCGGCGGCATGAGCGAGTCCCCGCGCAGGACCATGGATCTTGCCGAACGCCGGGTCGCCGACCGCACCCTCACCCAGCAGCGCGGCACCGCTCGCCGTGACTACATCCGCTACGCAGAGCAAGCCGCCGACGCCGACCGCGACTACGAGAAGACCCGAGCTCGGGTGTTCGCTGAGCAGAAGTCCGAGGGGTCCTCGGACAAGGCCGCAGAGCTTGCCTGCCGCTCGGCCGCGGCCGACGCCAAGCATCGCCGCGACATCGCTAACTCGCTCGCCCGAGCCGCCCTGCTTCGCATCGACGAGACGGAGCGCGAGATGGTCACGGTGCGCGACATCTTCGCCAGTAGCCAGCGTGTCGATGGGGTGGCCGCATGAGCGCCCGCCGCAAGGGACGCGACGCAGAGCGCGAGGCCGAGCTGGTCATGCGCGAGGGCGGGTTGGCGGTCGAGCGCACCCTGACCGGCCGCCACCAGGCGAGCGGGGATCTTGTCGGCGAGGGCCTGGCGATCGAGGTCCGCCGCCGCGACCGCCTCTCGCTGGTGTCCTGGCACCGCGAGCACGAGGCCCTGACGCCACCGCACCTGACGCCGGTCGTCGTCTGGCGCCCCGACCGCGAGCCGTGGCGGGCTTCGATGCTGCTTGGCGACTGGGTCGATCTCGTCCGCGAGGCGCGGGCATGAGCGCGCTGGTGGCGCTTCTGGTCGGGGTGGCCGTGGGGCTGGTGATCCGTCATGTGATCGGTCGGCGGCTGCAGCGGGCGGCCTGGGGCTCAGGGTATCTGCGCGGCAGCGCCGACGTGCTCGAGCACTTCCAGCGAAGCGGCGGGCGGGTCGCTGAGCAAAGGCGGGTGGCGCCGTGGCAGTAGGGCTGACCGACTCGCGCCGGATGTGGGTCATGCTGCGCGACGCCGGCCGGGCCGGGGTTCACTCGCACGAGCTGCGCCGGGTCGGGATCTCGGGCAACCCCTCGCAGCGCGCCAAGGACATCGTCACGTACGGGGTCGATCTCGCCACCCGCCGCGAAGCCGTCGGACGGCGCCCCGGCGCCCGCTATTGGCTGGCCGAGCACGCCCCACAAGACGCCCACCCGGTGCGCCCCAACGACGCTGACGTCGGCGGCGGGGATGATCCGCCCGTCCGAACCGCCGCCGATGTGAGCGTCGAGTGGGGCTGGACTCGCGACTACTCAGACCCCGACGGCCGGTGGCAGCTGGTGCCGGCGCGATGAGCCTCGCCGACCCTTCGCTCGAGCTGGCCCGTGGCCTTCGCTGCGCGATCCGCGAGCGCTCTGAGCGCCTCGCCGAAGTCCTCGCCGCCTACGACCAGGCGACCGATGTCACACATATACCTTCACGGTATGTATCCTGCCTGGCGCATGGCAAGCAGGCGGTCGGCCGTGGCTAGCCGCTCAGAGCTGAAGTTCGCTCGACGCGCTGGGTGGATCGGGCCACTTGAGAAATGGCCCGGCTTTCATCAGGACGAGGCTGACGCCCCCGAGGATGCTGCTGAGGGTTTCGGTCACGCTCTCGAAGTCGAGCCCTGGCGACGCCGGAGTGTCCTGGTCCCAGCCAATCGTCAGCGCATCCCTGAAATGCATGTTCATTTCTCGGTTCGTGTCGGCAGGGTGCGCCGTCACGCGCGCGAGTTCTGCGCTGTCTTCGTCTTCGGGATTCCCGGTCAGCGTTTTGATGAAGACCTCACCGCTTTCAGCCTCCAATCGTTCGATCTTGAGGTTGCTGGAGTGAGCGGGATCGACCCCGATTCGTCCGCTCCGAACGACCGCGAGGTGCAGGACGCGGTGGCGCTCGATACGGGCGAGTTCGTTGAGTTTCCAAAGCGGGTCGTACTCCCACGCCGGGGCCTGCTGAAACGGTTGCGTCCGCTCGATGAATGCTCGTGCTTCCGGCGTCACGGTACGGAGCTGGCGCGCGGCGGCTCCCGCAAACAGGTCGGGGCCGCGCCCGCTGAACCCATCCCTCTCGTCGCCGATGATTGGAAACGCCGACTCGGCCGATTCGGCTTCCGACATTCCTCCCCATCCAGCTCCCATCTCGCCCAGCGTGTGCGCGAGGTAGTTGAGAGCGGTGCGCGCGTTCTGAAGACAGTCACCGATGAGCAGGCCAAGCGCCTCCTCGTCGAGCGGACGCAATACCTCGACGCTGACGGCGTAATGCGGTGGCTTCGGGTCTGGCTTCGTCGTGATCGAACAACCATCGACATGAAGCCACCGGTCGATCTCGGCTTTGAGTTCATCGAGATGGTGATGCGCCCGCCGGAGCTTTAGGTCATGCCAGAACACGCGATACCCTCAACCCGTGGCCCGAAAGGAGCCGGCTGTGCAGAAGACCAAGCCCAAGAAGGGCGATCCGGTCGAGATTCCCGTACCCAAGCGCTCGACCATCGACAAGCTGCTCAAGAAGGCCGCGCAGCCGCTAGCTGCGCGCCGCCCGCGCAAGTAGCTGGTCGAAATACGACCCGCCCTGTAGGCGCGCGTTGTAGCGCCACACGTACTCGTCCACGTAGGACTGAAGCCAGCGCCGCGAGACCTTCTTGTACGCGCCGCGCATCCCGGTCTTCATGTTCCCGAAGAAGCCCTCGATCGTGTTCGTGTAGCGCTCGCCCTCGACGTAGGAGCCGTCCGAATGGTTGATCACGCGGTGATCCGCGAACTCCCCAGAGAGCGGCTTGTAGGCAACCCAATCGTCCGTGTAAAGGATCGAGTTCGGGTTGATGTGCGCCCGCACTTCGTCACTAAGCGGCTCGCCTCGCCGAGAGGGGATCACGCGAGCGCGGACACGGCCGTTTCGCTCGACCATCCCGAGCACGGTCGCCTTGCGCTCGCGGTGGAGCGCACCGGCCGACTGCGAGAGCTTCTGGCGAGGGCGACCACCCCAAGCGGTCTCATCGACCTCGACCTCGCCATTGAGCGGCCCGTCGTCGGCGTCGTTCATCAGCTCGTTTCGGATCTTGTTGAACATGCGCCACGCGGTCTTGTAGGTGACGCCCAGCTCGCGCTCAAGCTGCTTGGCCGAGATCCCGCAGCGAGTGCTACCCATCAGGTAGATCGCGTAGAACCAAAGCTGAAGCGAGGTCGTGGACTTCTCAAAGATCGTCCCGGCCATCGGGTGCAGGTGATGGCCGCACGAATCGCAGGTGTAGGACGCGCGGGTCTTAGTGCGATGGAACTTCCGCTCGCGTTCGCACTTCGGGCACTCCGCGTGATGGCCGTCCGGCGCATAGCGGTCGCGCCACAGGCGATCCAGACAGGCAGCGTCGTCCGGGAACTGGCGCATGAACTCGATCATCGAGAGGTCCGAGTCCGACGAGGGGCGGTTGACGGGGCGGTTTCTGTCGTTCGCAGCCATGCCCATAGTATACATACTTTGAAGGGATATGCGTGACCGATGTCGAGTCGCGCTGGGAGGCCGCGGCGTCGCTGATGTTCGCGATCAACGACATCGACAGCGAGTACGCGGCGGCGAAGGGCGAGGCGGTGCGGACGTTCTCGCGGCGCAATCGAGAGGCAGGGCTTTGAGTGGGATGCCTGCCCTACTTGAAGTTCTACCCGTCCGATTGGCTCTCAGATCGGACGGTGCGGACGATGACGCCGGCGGCGAGAGGGGTCTACTTCGACCTGCTCTGCATCGCCTGGCAGGAAGGCGGGATTCCAGCCGATCCATCGGCACTCGCGAGCTGGCTCGGCCTCAGTCCCAAGCGGTTTGCGCGAATCTGGACGGAGATCGAGGACTGCTGGGTGCATGGGTCAAACGGCTCGCTGGTGAACCCTCGCCAGGAGCGCGAGCGCACCGAGGCCGAGCGCGTCTATGAGCAGCGCGTGGAAGCCGGGCGCCAGGGCGGGCGGCCCAGCAAACGGAAAACCGTACGGAAAGCAAACGGTTAGCGAGATGGAACCGTACGGCAAAGCAAAACGAAACCGTACGGGAACCGTATGGCAAAGCAATTAGAACCAGAACTAGAGTTAGAGAGAGACACAGAGGCTGGTGTCTCTCCACAGCGCTCTGTTTCGACGACTGTTCCTTTGGCCGCTACGGCTACATGTGGCGGGGAGCGACTGCGCGAGTTCGAGTCGGCGCCTGCTGCGATTCAGCGGGCCTTCTGGGCAGAGCTTCGATCGCGGATCGAGGCCGAGCGTGACTTCGATCGCTGGCTGGCCGCGGTCGATTCCGACGAGCCCTATCCGGCTGCTCCCGCCGGCCGACTTCACCGCGGCCGACTGCGCTGGGACGCGAGCTGGCGCTGGCGTTGCCAGGTCGCGAGGCAGGTTGCTCGCGGTGAGGACTTCGCCACCGAGCGCGAGGCGTTGCTCGCGATCCCGGCGCCGATCTTCGTTGGCGTTCTCGGCGGCGAGGACGTGCCCGATCGCGGCGGCCTGCTTCGCTGCCCGCTTCCCGACCACGACGACCGAACGCCGAGCTTTCGCGTCTACCCCGGCAACGGCTGGCGCTGCTACGGCTGCGGCCAGGCCGGGACGATCTACGACTTCGCCGCGGCGCTGTGGGGGCTCGGGCTTCGCGGCGCCGACTTCGGCCGCGTGCACCGGCGCCTGCGCGAGATCTTCGCATGAGCCGTCCCGACCTGCGCCTGGTCGACCCCGACACCGGCGAGCTGGCCGCCGACGCGCCCAGCTACTCCGAGGCCCTGGCGACCCTGGCCAAGCTCGACACCCAGATCCGCATGCTCGAACGCGACATCGCCGGCAAGCGCCTGCGCATCGCAGAGCTTGAGTCCGACCGCGAGCGGCGCGCCCTCGACGATCCCCTGCGCGCCGAGGTCGAGCTGATCCACGCGGCCTGGAAGCGCGCCTGCCGCCGCCGCCGCCCGCTTCACTTCGCCGACCGCGAGCGGATCGCCCGGGCCGTCAAGAAGCTCGGGCTGCGCACCTGCCTGACTGCGGTGGCCGGGGCGGCGTATGACCCCAACCGATCCAAGCCGCGACGCAACGGGCGCTGCGAGACGTTCAACGACCTCGAGCTCGTCTTTCGCGAGTACGCGCACGTCCACCGCTTCGCCGCCCGCGCCCCCGAGGGTTGGCAGCCCGACCCCGAGAAGCTGGCCGCGCTCGGCGGCGTGAGCGTCGAGTGGGTCGGGGAGCGGCTGTGAGCCAGCCCATGAAGGCCCTCGCCCGCGCCAACGACGTCCGCCTGGCCGGGGCGCGCTTCAAGGACGAGCTGCGCGCCATGACCGGCAAGGAGGGCCGCCTGCTGCTGGCGGCCTGGCTGGACGAGGGGTTCAGCGAGGGCATCGGCTCGCTTCGCCTCGACGAGACGTTGCGCGCGATCCGCGGCATGGGCTCGGTCAAGTCGTCCCGGCTGGTGGTCCGAAGCGGCATTCTGCCCGGCCGGCTGAGGACCCGCCTTCGTGACCTGACCGCCCTCGAGCGCGCTCGGCTGGCGATGGGACTGCGCAGGTGGCCGACGTGACCGCCCCCGGCCTGGGCAAGCGAAAGCCGCGCATCCGCCGCGACTGGCGCTTGGCGACCGAGAAGGTGGCGGTTGAGGGCTCGGCGTGCCGGGTCTGCGGATCGCGGTTCGGGATCGAGCGCGCCCACGTGATCGGCCGAGAGCACGACTCGCGCCGCCCGGTGCGGGCCGAGGGCTGGCGCCCGTGGGTCGTCGCGCCAGACCGAGTCGTGCCGCTCTGTGGCCCGTCCACCGATCCGCGCTCATGCCACGGCGCCCAGCACGCCAAGCGGCTCGACCTGCTGCGCTTCCTGACCCTCGACGAGCAGATCCAGGCCGTCGCTGACGCCGGCTCGCTCTCACGCGCCTACACGCTGCTCATGCCGTCTGAGAACCCGAAGCGGACCAGCGGTCCCGGGTGGCCGGAATGAACGTGCTTCGGCTGATCGGCGTCCTGATTGCAGCGGGGCTGTTCTACGCCTTCGTCTGCGCGGTGGCTGTCGCCGCGGGGACGGTCTATCTGCGGGTGACGCGGTGAGCGAGCCCTGGCTGACCAAGCACGAGCTCGCCCGGGCGCTTCGGATCTCGGTTCGCACCGTCGAGCGCTTGCGCCTTCCCTCGATGCGAGTCGGTGGGCAGAATCGCTATCGCATGAGCGAGGTCGAGCAGGCCCTGGGCGCCGGTCCCCCACCCGATAACGTGGTCGCGCTTCGCTCACCACGAAAGGAGCACGCGGCATGACGGCCTTCGAGCGGCCTCGGGGATCGCGCCGTTGGGCGGCCAAGTTTCATCTCGCCGGAAAGCAGCGCTGGGTGCCGGGTGGCCCGTGGGCGACCAAGCGCCAGGCCGAGGAAGCCGAGCGCCGCCACCGTGACCAGCTCATCGCCCGTGCCAGCGACGAGACGTGCGCGAGCTTCGCCGAGCGCTGGCTGGCCGAGTGGCCGCGCGAGCAGGCGAGCACCCGGCGGGCCTATGCCGCCGCCGCGCAGCGCTTCGCCGAGCACTTCGGCCCGACCCCGCTGGCCGCGGTCGAGCGGCTGTCGGCGCGCACCTGGGCCCTGAGCGTCCCGCGCCGCGTCTCGCAGGTGATCGGGACGATGTACGAGGATGCGCGCAACATCGGCCTGGTCGAGGCGAACCCGTTTGCGAACCTGCGCCTGCCGGCCGCCGAGCGAACCGAGCAGATCAAGCCGCCGAGCGCCGACGAGTTTCGCGCCCTGCTCGGCGCCTGTCCGATCCTGGGCGGCTACGCGACCGAGTTTCGGGCGATGATCCAGTTCGCCGCCTGGACCGGGATTCGCCAGGGCGAGCTGTTCGGGCTTCGGTGGTCGGACGTCGAGGGCTCGACGCTTCGGGTCTCGCGCTCGCGAAAGCTCGACGGCTCGCTCGGCCCGCCCAAGAACGGCCAGACGCGCGAGATCCCGATCCTTCCCCCGGCCCAGGTGCTCGATCAGGTTCCCCGACGGCCCGACCCGTTCGTCTTTCACTCACCACGAGGACGGCCGCTTCACAAGGGCACCCATGCTTGGAGCTGGCAGAAGGTCCGGGCTTCGGCGGGGGTCGAGTGCCGCTGGCACGATCTGCGCCACTTCTGTGCGACGCAGCTGCTCGAGCTGGGCGTCGACCACTTTGCCGTCTCGATCCAGCTCGGCCACACCGACGGCGGGGCGCTGGTGATGAGCCGCTACGGGCACCCGTCCGTCGACGCGGCCAAGCGCCGGCTACTGGCCGCCTTTGAGACGAAGTCGGCGCGAATCGGTAGCTCAATCGGTAGCAGAAGGGCCGCATCGTGACTGGGGCGGGGAACTTGTACCCACAGCGCCCACTTCGCCGGTCGCCGCGTCAGATCGCGTCAAACCGCGACACGGCGCTGATCGCGGGAACCCTGAGCCCATCACCCGCGCCTGAGCGCCCAGGCACGCCGAACCGCCGCCCGTCGCAGATCGGTAGCTGGGCGGTAGCTGAGCAGGCGGTAGCTGACGCGGGGATCGGTAGCTGGCGATGAACCCCGACCACGACCTCCGCGACCACGCCCGCCAGATGCGGCGCGAGTACGAGGCCGACGACGCGATCAAGCGGCTCGAGGCCGAGTGCCGCTCGCTGCGCGAGGCCCAGGCAGGCAACCTCGCCCGCATCGCCGAGCTAGAGGCCGAGCGGCGGGACCATTGGCGCGCCCGCCAGAATCAATACGAGACAACCGTCCACGACAAGCGCACCGGCGATCCGGTGGGCGGCTGCGACGGTGATGCGCTGGCCCGGATCGCAGAGCTAGAGGACGCCCTAGAGGGCCAACGGGTCGAGTGGGATGCGATGCTCGATCGCGCCGAGCAGGCCGACCGCTACCGCGAGGCGTTGGAGCGGATCGCCAATCACGATTGGACCGAACCGCCAAGCGTGATGCCTGATGAAATGGCCCGCCAAGCCCTCTCCGGGGGTGAGACGGGATGAGTGATCATGAGCAGGCCCGCCCACTCGGGGATGTTCACGTCTGCCTTGAATGCGGCACTATTTGGGACCGACCCTGTAACTGCCCGGTCAACGAAGCCGACTCCCCCACCAGGTCCGTCACCGCCTACATCTGCCAGCTTGCGGTCGCCCGGGATCGGGCGCGTGAGGCCGCCAGCCTAGAGGCGACCAGCGGGCAGATTCACTACGAGAACGCGACCCGCTACCGCGACGCTTTGCAGCAGGTGCGGAGGGATCACCGGGGGTGAGCAGGATGAGTAGCGACTGCGCCGTCTGCGGGCGCTTCATTACCCGCTGCGAGTGCGACCCGCAGGCAATGCAGGCCCGCATCGCAGAGTTAGAGGCTGAGCGGGACGATCTGCGCAACCTGGTGCGCGACTTCATCAATAAGTACGAACACCGCAACGAGTGGCCGTTCCTGTTCGCGAATGCCCGCGAAGCCCTCTCCGGGGGTGACGACCAGGATGTGCGAGCGGAGGGTGCGTGTAGCGCGGAGCAGGTAGCGCCTGCTGTCCCACGGCCCTCCGCTGGTCCATCCGGGGGTGAGAAGGATGGCTAGCAGGGACTGGCCCCTCACAGCCGACGCGATTCTCTATCGCTGCCCACGTTGCGGCAGCACAATCGGTGTCCGCGACACCCACGGCGGCTACGTTGACCTCGAACCTCCCATCTGCCATTGGGGCCATCTGCCCTGCGAAATGGAACAAGCCCTCTCCGGGGGTGACGATGATGAGTAAGCGAAAGTGGGAAGCCGACCAGCGCGCAGGTAGGCCCGATCCACTCGCCGGCAAGCGAGCGGCGATCAACGCAGGCGAGCTCGACGCCCTGCTCTGGTCCGACGACGGCAACGGCTGCCCGGTTGCGGTCGGCGACGTGTTCCGGCTGCGCAGCTGCCACATCGAGATCACCCGCGTTCACCGGGTCACGGCGAAGGGATCCTGGAGCTGGCGGGCCGAGTTTCGCCGCCAACTGCACGAAGCCCGGCTGTACCTGCTCACCCGGGGCGCCGGTGACGGCCACGGCTACGCAACCGACCCGGCTCGAGCCCTGCGAGCCCAGGACGACCCCAACGCCGCCACCCTCGACCAGATCGCCGCCGACGACCGAAGCACAGCCCACCGCGACCTGGGCGATCCGCCAGAGCCCGAGGCCGTCGCGCCGCATGAGGTCGCCACGCTTCCGAGGACGGTCGCGGCTCAGATTCGCTGGCGCCAGGTACACGACGAGGAAGTCGAGCGGCGTCTGGATCGCTCGATGTCGAGCAAGCTGCGCGAGGTCAGAATCAGAGCACGTCAGGCCGGTGTC
>JACDJA010000582.1_pt1 | contig 40205 bp, 36 predicted proteins | sample 7449241 | NCBI WGS metagenome assembly JACDJA01 (sample SAMN14253289, study PRJNA609438) | sludge metagenome | isolation source: initial anaerobic sludge | collected 2018-12-20 | reverse complement strand
GACGATGCAGTCGCTCGCGTCCGGACCAGTGGGGGTAAGGTGTTAAGAGCGCCTTGGGAAGTTCGCGGTGTTGGCCGGGTTGCTTGGATTCGTGACCCAGGCGGCGCTGAAATGGGTTGGGTAACACCTGATCAACAGGTCGAGAAATAGCAAATGACGTGTTGCGGTCAAAGGCCTAACATTGGGTAGCAAGGGAATTAGCAAACGTCCGGTTCCTTTAAGTTTTGGAGGCTCATCGAGCGCGCTAGTCCCCTGAACCCCGGCGTTATACTCTTTAAAAAAGTGGTCCAGTATTTTCAACAACAGTATTTTTGCCTGTTGCTCCGGCAGAAAATAAATCTGATTTCTATCTTATAGGAGGTTTAATACATATGTTACCAAAAGAAATAATAATTGAAAAAGAAAAGGCAATTCTTGACCGCTGGAAAACCGGCGATACATTCGGATTTATTGAAGCTGCCGCCGAAGAAATAACCTATTTTGATCCAGGCTTACAAAAACGGTGTACAGGTAAAAAAGAATTCCATGACTGGATTGCCGCTTTCAATGGGACATTCAGCTTTCCCGATTATGAATTGATTGATCCGCAGGTTCAGATGCATGGAGATGTTGGTATTCTTACTTTCAACTTTATTGGGTTTATGCAGGGTGGTAGCAAAGAAAATTGGAATACAACTGAAGTATACAAGCTGTTGGAAGGGGATTGGAAGCTGATAAGTTCTCACTGGTCACAAACTAAAAACAAATGATGATAATTGAGATCAAGACTTACTTCTGTAAAAAAAGATTTTCCTTTGAAGAAAGGATCTATACATGAATGAAAATGCTGAAATATTAGAATTTAAAAATAAAAATGAATATAGAAATTGGCTTAAAAAGTATCATAAACAAGAAAATGGAATATGGATAGTATTTATAAAAGGAAATATTTTATTTTCAGCCAATGATGCATTAGAAGAGTCAATTTGTTTTGGCTGGATTGATGGATTAATGAAATCAATAGATGAAAAAACTTATAAAAAATATTTCTCAAAAAGAAAAGATACAAAGAAATGGTCAAAAAAAAATATAGGAATATATGAAAAATTATTTAAAAACGGATTAGTGACAAATGCTGGAATTGATGTATTTAAAATTGAAAAGACTGATAAAAAAGTGGTCATAGATATGAATGAAAAAATAGAAATATTAAAAAAGGAATTAAAACAACATAAAGACATATTAAGTTTATTTGAATCTAAAACTCCTTCAAGACAAAAACAATTTGCCGGATTTTATTGTGACGCGAAAACAGAAGAGACACAAAAAAAACGTATCGATAAAATAATTGAAGCGTTAGAAAATAATTATGATGGAATGTTGTGGTGATTATGGCATAACATCCGGCCGCACGCCGAATTTTATTTTCCTCTTTTTGGGGAATTTAAGATTACGCGTCACAAACGTGTTGCTACTCCATTCAAAGAAAAAACTTTTGCCATGAATGCGATCAATTCCCATGCAAGGAGCATAGAAGAAAACTGCTTGATTCCCATCCAGGGGATCCGAGATTTAAATACAGACATGAGATCATGGAGAACTTTGAAAAATTGGCAAAGCTAGGGATGAAGCAGTATCTCGAATATCAAAAAAACAAATGGACATGCCCTTCCTGTAAAGGCAGGATTCATATGTACTATTACAGTTGCGGTCAATGTGGCAAGGAGCTAATTAGCCAAGGTTAGAACAAACGGCATAACAGATGTTCCTCCCGAACCGCATATCGCCGCTGCCGGTCTGAAATTCGCTGATCTTGGTAAATGCATCGTCAATCAACCATCGGTGCAACGGCCGGTGAAACTGGTGTAATTGGCTAAATTCTTAAAACATTATTTTTGCTTTTTTTGACCTTAGTAGCATAAAATCAAATAAAATATCTAACCTTATTACCTTATTGGGTACGAACTTAGTCCAACAATCGGTCACCCATTTTGTATTCAGCGATTTTGAATGGCAACCATTAATTCCAAAACGAAAAGAAATTGTGTGGAGCTGTATTGCTACTAAGGTTAAAAGCTATGTAATAAGGTTTTTTGAGTGAGAGTCTCTAATGAAAATCAGTTCTCAGATGGGCCGGGGAAACGTAGCGTTTCTACCTTCAAATGTCCGATATTAAAGAAACACTTGTGATCCTTCAAAAATGAATGTTTCCGGAAGTAGAATTTACTTAACTTTTTATTGACTTAAGGAGATTCTAAACTGAAGAAATAAAAAAAATAACTCAACATATTCGATTAAAATTGCTATCTGACATGTTAAGGAACGAATATACGTTGGACTTCCAAGATGCCTTTAACCAACCAAGCAATTTTGTAAGCTCATTGAAACAATTAAAAATACAGCAGAACTTGCTGCCCGGTGGCACAAGTTCTGCTGATTTTTGATATAGTTAAAGCTGAATACCCGGAATTGCCGATTCGGGACAATCACTCTTCACTTTACCCAAACGTGTACTTTTGCAATCTGAATGGTAATAAACCAATCCATATTTCTGGCTTAAAACTCAATTCTATAGCTTAGATTTGGTACCATAATACCTTCATAATTTGTATTTACTTTTCCTGTTTTTAAGCTGTAAAAGTCATTCGAATATTCCTGCGCGCTGGTTAGATTTAAAATCTGTAATGACCATACAGAGGAATACTTGGGTTCATTTGTACGATATGACACCGTGAAGGAAAAAACGGGAATATCCTGAAATTTTTTATCAAAAGCTTCGCTGCCGGTTTCACCATAAACCACTTCCTTTTCAATTAAGGAAGCTTGTTCGTCAATGGCATCTTTGCGATTTCCACCTAAATAGTTAAGGCGGATGTTGGCGCCAAGTATATTGTCTTTATTTTTTCCAACGGCCCATTCTTTACCGACGAGTAGATTAAAAACATAGTTTTTATTAAACCTCGTATTTCGTGTGATACCATCAGCAGCGGTATATTTTGAATCAAAAATCGACGCTGTCGCCAGATAGTAGAAGCCGTTGTACAGAAAACGTTCAATCGTTACATCCACACCTATATTTCTGCCGCTGCCTTTACTGACCAGGGCTTCATTAAAAAAAACATCATTTTGCATATTGATGGTTGAAACATAACCGTCCAGCGAAACCGGGATGTTGGTTAACTTCTGATAGTATGGTTCAATACACAATCTCAAATCATCATTAAGCTTTACATTGTAGGCGAGAACATAATGCGCGGATTTTAAAAGATCGAGATTTCTATTTGGATTGCTGCCGTCAACATCCACAAAATATATCGGCAACCTTTCAATCCGGCTGTGCAAACCATATGCAAATGCCAGGCTGTGTTTATCGTTAATATCGTACTTTAGACCTGCCCGTGGTTCAATAGAATACTTATCATTTAAAAACAGGTATTGCGCGTGCGCACCAATATTCAGAGATAATCCGGGAGCCGTGGTAATTTTGGATTGTGTGTAAAGCTGCAGCAAGCCGGACTGTCCCTTCTGTTTAGTCAGTGTAACCGGCGTTTCACCCTCAGCCTGAGATTGCTCAATATCCATATCATAACCGAGTTGACTGTAATAAAAACCCGTTTGATTGCTATGTTTTTTACTAAAACGTTTTCCAATACTTGACTGAATCGTGTAACGCCAGGTATGATTATCAATATGAGATTGAGGACGCGGCTGTAAGGAAAAATTTATTCTCTGTTCGTCGTGTGATAAGCCGTTGCCTGTTGCTGACAAAGTACTGTTTAGATACGTGCTTGAATTTAAAACCATTTTATGTGACAGGCCGGTGGCAAACATGTATAATTCGGTTTGTGAATTATCCCTGTCCGAATTGGCTTCCCAATCTGTGCTGTCCGCGGCGTCCATTTCCTGTCCGTCCAAAGCGCCGATACCCCAAAGTGAAAAAGTACCTGTTTTTTTTGTCGGGAAATTTGTTTTAAATGAAAAGTCCTGGTATTTCAAAATACCAGTGTCCTCCGGCAAAACGGGAGAGATAAGCGCCATAGTAGAATAACGATAGTTCATAATGTAGGATGCGTCATGGCCCATGACAAACGGACCCTGCGTCGAAAAGTCTACGCCGATCACACCAGCCTGTATAGTATATTCGCGCTTATTCGAGTTACCTGTTTTCAGGTTGATATCAAAAACACCCGAGGCTGCGTTGCCATACTCGGCAGGGAACGCGCCGGTGTAGAAATCACTGTTTCCCGTCATTTGATTGCTCAGTGCCGTCAACAAACCGCCGCCCACAACAGTTAGGTCGGCGAAGTGGTTTGGATTCGGCGCCTCCACGCCCTCAATTCTCCATAACAAACCTTCGGGATTATTCCCGCGAACAGAGATTCCATTGCTGACCACCGACGGAGTTGCAACACCTGCAAAAGAAGATGCTAATCGAGCAGGATCATCAATGCCACCGGCGTAACGTTGTGTTTCTTCAACGGTAAATTGCCGGCTGCTGACAGTCGTCATCGTGTTAAGTGGAATATCCTTGTTGATTTTTACAACAACCGCATCCGTTTCCAAAATCGCTTGTTGGAGCGCAACATCTAAAAAAGGCTGCTGACCTGAGCTTATCAATAGCTCATTCACTATATAGCTTTCATACCCCATCATGGTTACCTGGATGTTTTGGCGACCCACCGGTACTTTTTCCAGAGTAAAATTGCCGTCCATGTCAGAAGTTGTTCCAATGCAGGGATCTGTGTCTAAAACTATGATATATGCGACAGGCAGGGCTTCTTTTGTTAAATTGTCATACACTTTACCTCTTACGGATTGAGTTAGTGATTGTGAAAAAGATACAGAGCAAAAAATGAGCGTAAACAGGGTGATTAATAGATTTTTCATGATGTTGACCTTTTTATGAATTTGGTTTTTATTTTTATTACATGATTGTGTGAACATGATTTTAGTTTTTAGCTAAATTTTTAAAGAAAAAATCTTTTTCTTTCAGAATTAAATAGAATGAAAAAAAGATCAGCAATACGGTTTGTATCACCTTGCTCATGGGATGAGTTTGAAAGATTTCATTAAAGTACCCGGCCGTGATATGAAAAATGACCGCAACCAGTATATTTCTGTTGGTTTTGTAATACAGCCAGTTCATGATCAGCACAAAGGGAATGATACTGATGAAAAAGTTCAAAGAATAAATCAGTCCGGATTCAACTAGATTGCTGTGATAATAATCTTTAATTGTGGAAAGCGGAAAATGCCAGATCCCCCAATACAAAGCGAACATAATCGAGGTTGTAAACAAACTGAAACGTGACCGTAAGCAGTCTGTACCGTAGGAATGCCAGGCTAGTTCTTCAAGAAAAGGCGCCGCGATCAATAGCAACCAAACCGGGAAAACTGCTGAAGTAAAAGAAAAAGAACCGGCCAATCTGAATTGAGTAGCGCTGTAGCCAAACAACAATGAGACTGCCTGCGCCAGAAAGATGCTGCCCAGCATAAAAAAGCAGGCAGCAAGCCAATATTTGACTTTTACACCTTTAAAATTAAAAAAGCGTCCCAGCATATCGCTTCGCAATTGCTGGTCGGGCAGGATCAATAGTAATGCGACAATGTTAGGCGCTATTAATCCAAGAAAAGCAAAACCTCCCGTAGCAAGAGTGAGTGTATTATTGACCGGTGTAATGTGGCTGATATGACCGGCAATAAACCAGCACGTCCATGGCAGGATAGTTGACAAGCTATAAAAGAGAACGGGGTGTTGATACTTTTTAATAATCATGATGACTCCTTTTCTATAAAATTAAATGTTGAGCGAATATAGAATACAGAAAGGAGTCCGTTGCCCAATCGTATGGGATTGGACTTATTTGTGGTACAGGCCTGTAGGGTTGCACCTGTAATTACAATATTTACATAAAGTTAAGAGAAAAAGAAAATTTTTAAAAATTTTTGGGTAATCGCATTATGCGTGAAGATTGGCCATATAATTGGAGGGGGTAATGCCTTTATGTTTTTTGAATACGTTGTTAAATGAAGATTTTGAGTTGAAACCGGCATCGAGGGCATGAGCAAGAATGCTGAAATTTCTATTTGCTGACGCGTTTTTAATGAATTCTTCAACTCTGTATTTGTTTACAAAATCGTGGAAGTTCATTTTTTCATTTTGATTGATGATTTGTGACAGATGATTTACAGAAATATTTAAGCTGGTAGCAAGATCACTTAAAGTCAGTTTAGGATTAGTATAGGGCTTTTCCGTCTCCATCAGATCCAGCAACTTTTGGTGGACATCTTCTGCTATTTCTTGCTTTAGTCCTGATTTTTTATATTCTCCATTTAATTTGGATTGAACCAATCGTACTTTTTTCTCACTTGAATCTTCAGTGAAAATATTCTGATGTCTAATTCCGAAAAAACCAATACAAATCACAAAAATAACGATCATAATGTAGAAAATAAAATCGGCATTAAACGGAAACTCTAAACCCATACCATCTTTAATAAAATATACTACGGCGACAGTAAAAAATAGCAGACCTGTTCCGTAGATACAGTATTTTAACCAATCGAGACTGATGCGGTTGTTGTAGGAAAAATTATCATTTATAAGCTGATTGTATTTCCCTATCCACCGGTACGCCAATATCGGATAAATCAGCCCGGACACAATAAATGCCAGCAGTGCAATGACAGAGAAGATAGCGAAATCGTTGACAAGGCCTTTGTCTACCAATACTTTTTCTTGCGCAGAATAAAAAAAGTAAAATCGGCACATATACAACCACACTAATAAAGCCGGCGCAAAATGTAGATAATCCACCTTTCGCAATCTCTTCTCATCCCGCAGCGAGTAAAGCGTGTAGAGAAAAAGCATAGGACCGTGTAGCAACGGAACCGGCAATGTGACGCCGACCATGTGCGGATATTTTGTCCAAAAGTCAAGCGAATAAAGATAGTAACTCGTTAAATGGATGCCAATTATACTCAACCAAATAGCAAGAATAATGTCTGGTAAATATTTTTGTTTTTTAGCGGCAAGCAAGAGTGAGAGAAAAAACGACAGAAAAATGCCAACGGTAAATATAGTGTTCATAGCCGGGCTGTCTTTTTATTTAAAAACAACTGTGATTAAACAAAATTAATCATACATGATGATTAATGACAGGGATTAAACTCAAATGAAATATCAAATTCTCATTTGCATATATTTTAAATTACAAAGATTTAGAATGCAAGTATCACTTGGTTTAAATATCCCCAAAGAAAACGGTGGTACCCTCAGATATTGCAATCGGCAATGGCGCTCAAATCTTGTCCGTGGAAGAGAATTAGTATTTTCCCTTCCCTTAAAAAGTCTTTAAGAGTTTATTGAAGAAAAATAATAAAATTATATTTCTATCCATTGCTGAATCAACCCATAGCAATTTAATGATCTATTGAGGAAATCAATTAGATATTGCCTCTAATCGCCCAGAAGGCTCCATCCGAAAACTTACATAAAAATTTATACAGAACAGGTCGGATAAGTTGTTAAATTCATTTTATAATGCAAGAAAAGTACTTTAAAATGATTTAAAGGCAAAACCAATTATTAAATGATGATAATAATTGGTCATAAGAATAAAATTTAAAGATGGTTTGGATTACGGAAGTCCGTTAAATTCGGCTAAATGATTTTTATTAATGGGCCTTATCTCATCAGGTTCATGCTGAAATTAAACACGTGCGGTTCTTTTGAAAAAACCTACAATCGCGGAAATGTCTTTTTAATTTACAAGTTCCTGGTCGCAAGGTTAAAATCAGCTTTACCAGCACCGTTAACCGCTATATGAATTACGATTTAACAAATTTTGAGGTAGAATATGAAAGTGTTCCGATTTATACAAATTTTGATATTCGGGAATCTTCTTTTTCTATGTTATCTGCAAGCGGGAAGTGATTTGGATAAGGGAATTCAATATATAGAGCAAGGAGAATTTGAGGTTGCAAAAGAATTTTTTCTTGAAAAAGTAAAAGAAAATAAAGACGATGCTGCTGCCAATCATTATTTGGGTCGTACGTATTTGCTTTTAAGGAATCATGACAAGGCAATTGAATATTTGGAAAGAGCGATTGAACTTAACAGCAATATCGCGGATTATCATTTTTGGTTAGGCCAGGCACTGGGAATAAAAGCACAGAATTCTAATATAATAAAACAGGCTTTTATTGCTCCAAAAATACTCAAAGAATTTGAGAAGACGATAGAACTTGATTCTACTCATATCGGTGGTCATGTCGGTGCAGCTAATTTTTATATTCAAGCGCCTTCAATCATGGGTGGCGATATGGGAAAAGCGCGTAAAGAAGCTGAAATTCTTTTAACTTTGAATGAAATGCAGGGGAAATTAATTTTAATTGCAATATACGAAAAGGAAAATAGACCGGATCTGGCAGAGCAGGCGTATGAAGAGTACGAGAAATCCTTAGATGATTCAACAGGTAATTATCAATTTTACAACAGTTATGGCTATTTCCTTTTAAAGCAGAAGAAATATAACAAAGCGATAAAAATTTTTCAAAAACAAGTAAGATTAGCGCCTGACAAGGCGAATCCACATGATAGTTTAGGCGATAGTTACAGGGCGGCCGGGAGACTTGAAGAAGCTTTATCTGAATATCAGAAAGCAGTGGAAATTGATGCCACCTTTAAACCATCCCTAAAAAAGATTAAGGAACTGAAAGCAGAAATTCGGAAAAATAAAAACGAAGACTCATAAAATATTTTATGGCTATAATCATTAGCAAAGATATTGTAAAAATATTATAAACAATAGACGGTTAATAATTCGCTCAACCGGAAAATAAACGCGGGCGGGTTCTGTCCCATTTTATTAAACCGGAGAAGAGCATTAAAATTTTAGCGATACTTGCCGCAGTGTTTATTTCCGGTTAGCTCTACTACCTGCCAATAATCAAGAGAATAGTGCATGAAAACTTCTTGTAAGAATTATATCACATCTTTAACATTATTTTTACTATGTGGCATTATAGATGCCCAATCATATGAATTAATTTGTCCAAGATTTTCGGATAAATATCAATTTCCAAACGAAATCACTGAATTTGAAAGATCAATTAAAGATTTTATTTATAATAACGCGGGGGTGAGTTTACCTAAAAAGAAAAACCGCTAACAACCGCATTAAGTAGGAATTAATCAACAAGCGGTTAATCCTCTTATGCTCAAGATTAGGTGCTTTCCGTGTTTTTCAATTTCTGTGTGCTTTTGGATGTGTGGATCACCGCAAGGATGTTTTGAATCTCACTCAAAAACAAACAACCATATACCGGTTTCAACATGAGACACGGAAGTGTAAGTACTTTTCCCACTTTTTATAGATAACGAGTGCGTTTTGAAATAGTGTGTAGTACGCGCAATTGAGAACATCGTTTTGTGAAAAGATTGCATAATCATATAAAACGAGTACATTAGACTTTGAAAAGGCTTCGATAAAAACACAAAAGTAAGTTTTCATAAAAAGAAGGAAACTACATGAATAAATTAAAATTTGGTGTCATCGGTACTTCAAGAAAAGAGGATGAGCGGCGTATTCCAATTCATCCTGAACATCTGATGCGCCTTCCTGAACGCATTCGTCGTCAGCTGATATTTGAGGAGGGTTATGGAACGCCTTTTGGTATTACCGATTCTGAAATGTCTGATCAGTCTGGTGGCATTGCCACACGCCACGAACTACTAGCCAATATTGGGAATGTCATCCTTGCCAAACCAGTGTTAGAGGATTTTGAAGAATTAAGCAAAGGCGGCATCCTTTGGGGCTATCCGCATTGTGTACAGCAAAGGTCACACACTCAGGCTGCAATCGATCGCAAGCAGACACTCATCGCTTTTGAAGATATGTTTGTTTGGGGACCGAAAGGACAGATTGGCCGCCACACCTTTTATAAAAATAACGAAATGGCGGGTTATTGCGCGGTATTGCATGCCCTGCAACTGAAAGGAATCGACGGCCACTACGGTAACCAACGCAAAGTGATCATTTTTAGTTTTGGAGCGGTCAGCCGTGGCGCAATATACGCCCTTAAAGCACGTGGCTTTAGAGATATCACAATTTGTATTCAACGTCCCGACCACGAGGTTCGTGAGGAAGTACTTGATTGTCGCTATGTCCGTATTCGTGAAGGCAATGAAGGTGAGCCGCGCATGTTGGTGGTAGAGCACGATGGGACTGAAAAACCATTGATTGATCTGATTAACCAATCAGAAATCATCGTGAATGGAACTCTTCAAGAACCAGATCATCCAATGCTTTTTGTGACAGAGGATGAAGTATCTTATCTCAAACCAGACTGTCTGATTATCGACGTCAGTTGCGATGAGGGTATGGGATTCTTTTTTGCCAAACCAACTACATTTAAAAATCCCATGTTTAAAGTTGGCAGAGTAGATTATTACGCCGTGGATCATACACCAAGCTATCTATGGGAAAGTGCCTCGCGGTCTATTTCTGCTGCACTTATTGTGCATTTACCGACTGTATTAGCGGGGTATGAGAGCTGGCAACAAAATGAAACCATTCGACAGGCTGTGAATATTGATGCCGGCGTTATTCAAAAACCAGATATTATTTCATTTCAGAATCGTGAAGCGTTCTATCCCCACGCTCCCATTAATATGGGGAGAAAATAATATTTCGAGGAATATTGGATGAAGAAGCGTATAACACAATTCGGCGCACCTGAATAAAAACTCATGCGGGTTGCCTGTAGGTTTGTTAATCCGGGCAAGAGTATCGGTATCTATAGCCCCTGGCCGCTATGTTTTTGTCGGGTGAGCTTCCCGTTATACCGTTCGCAGTTATACAGAAGTGGTGGGAATTTTAAGAAACATTAAGGAGCATTGTATGGAAATAAATTCGAGTTCACTAAAGAACACCGCAAGATTTGCCGGCTTACTGTATCTTATTCTTATCATAACAGGCATCTTTGGTATTATGTATATACCATCACAAATTATTGTACCCGGTGATTCTGTTTCTACAGCCAAAAATATGATTTCCAATGAATTATTATTTCGTACAGGCACCCTTAATGATATTATCAGCAACACCATATTTTTGTTTTTGGTTTTTGTTCTGTATCGACTGTTCAAACAGGTAAACGAGAATCAGGCCAGGCTTATGTTTGTGTTAGTTATAGTGCAAATTCCTGTTGCTTTTATGATGGAGGCATTCAATATAACTTCCCTTATGATTTTAAAAGGCGAAATATTGAAAACATTCGAACTAAGTCAGAGACAAGATTTGGCAATGCTATTTCTTAAAATTAATGACTACGGAACATTACCATTAGAAATGTTCTGGGGGCTTTGGCTTCTGCCATTTGGTCTATTGGTTTATAAGTCCGAATTTATTCCTCGTATATTCGGGATATTGCTTGTCATTGCGGGAATCGCCTATATGATTGACAGTACTATAGCTCTGCTTTTTCCCGGCTACAGTTCATTTGTGAAACTACCCACACTTTTGCTTGCAGCGATAGGTGAAATTTCAATAACGCTTTGGCTTTTGATTAAAGGAGTTAAGACACAAGAACGGAAAATATGATGCTTTTTAATGCGGTATAACGTGCGCCTCAACACCGACCGCTTTTTTAGCTTGGTGAATTTGAGATTTTTGAAATTGTGTTTTACTCGGCTTCTCTGTTCCGGGCTGCAGCCTCCCCGCCATTTTTTTGGCGGGGGTTAGGCGTAATGCCGTTATAATTATTTGGAAATTTTGAGAAATTAAATGGGAAAGATTTAAGGTTAAAAATTATTAATTATTTGGGAAACAATCCGGGAACGTAAACTTAAAAGCGATGCATGCTATTTCAGCGCTGCATCGCAACAAGCACAGTTTTATTGTATTAATTCAACAACGCGCTGACTCTCAGTTTGTTCAACACGTATAACTCTGTGTTGAATATCTTTTTCAACCCAGTAAATTGACTTACCTTCAAAATCATTTACTTCTACGATATAACAATTAACATTTTGTGCCTGACCTTCGCCATTCACCTTTATAGATAAAGGTACAAGTGTATTTGTTTTTGGGTCAAGGGAAGTAAACGTGTATTCGCTGTCTTTTGCCAGTGTAAGAGTCCTAACTAAAATGGGAACTTGCGAGAAATCAATAATTCTTTGATCAATTTCAAAATTCTGAGCCATTGTCTTATTATAAGGACTCATCAAAGTTGAGATAATCAAATTATTGCTGGTATATGAACATTTTGTATCCATCACAATTTGCCCATCAACAATTATTTTTGCGGATGACTGCAAAGGATACATAGTGGAAGTAAACATACCAGACACAGTTTTAGTAAATCCATTGGAAATGATATTGATATAAATTTCGAAATTATCATCCTTTTTGTATATCGAAACCTGATATAGCTGATCTCCATATTTGTCTTTAGAACTGTATGTCATCATTTGTGGTTTGTCCGGAATCCATTGTGTGGAGAACGAAACGGGTTCATCAGCTAATGCTGCACTCACCATTAAGGACAAAGTAAGCAGAAAAACGAATTGGTATTTCATATAAATCTCCTCTTTTTTAATATGAATTTTGCTACACACATCTTGTCGAAAAAAAGGTTACAGGTCGCTACTTTTTCTTTTCACTATAAAATAACCTATCCATAAAGGAATACTGCATATTGCATAAAATAGCGCGCTTAGCGGTGCATCGAGAAGCATAAAGAAGGAATACTCATCGCTGACAAAAAAAGAAAAAGGAGCCAGAGAAAAGAAGATGGCAAATCCCATAAAAATCCCTCTTGCATTTAGTAATCGCCGCGTTTTAAGCAGAGAGTTCATTTCATCTGTTATTTGTAAGTTTTGTGGTATATCATTCGGTAAGGGATTTTTATTTAACTTCTTAACCCACTTCTCGAAATCCGGGTTAGATTTTAAATATTCTTCAACCAACTGTTTTGTGTCGTCGCTGCATTCCTCAGAAAAATAAAGGGGCATCAGGTCGATAATAACATCTTTACTTATATTCATGATTTATTCTCCATCGTTTAATAATTTGTTGATTTTTGCTCTGGCCCGAAATACTTTTACTTTGATCGCAGCGATCGAAAGGCCGGTGATTTGAGCGATCTCCTTATAGGACATCTCTTCTTCCGCCCGCATGATTAAAACAATTCTATCCATTTCAGGGAGTTGTTGGAGCGCTTTCCGCACTTGTTTAAGATCGGAGACTATTTCTGCTTTTTCATCCGGTAAAATCGTTTTGTCAATCAGCTCATCATTAATGATAGATAAACGATTTTTTCTTCGGCGGTTTTGCAAGTAAAGATTCCGGCTAATGGTAAAAAGATAACTCTTTACAGATTCTGTGCGCGGATTAGTTTTTGCCGTCCAAACGCGTACAAATGTCTCCGAAGTAATATCTTTTGCCTCGGCATCATCTCCGGTTAGCCAGTACGCGAATCGGTATACGTGTTTTGCGTAGTTCTTGTAAAGTTTGTCAAATGTCATAGTTTTTTCGTTCATAATAATAGTATCCATTAAATGAAAAAAGGTTACACAATTTTTTTGCAATATAAAATATTTACAGTGTTGAAATAGTATTTCACCACCAATTATTATTGATCACGGACGCATGTTAGGAAGAAATAGTTAAATGCAATTTATAGAATAATGACAATATTTAAAATCATTTAGAACCTGTGTAAGTCTAACAAATGAGTTAATAATTTACCGTATTTCTTTAATGCTAATGGGTATAAAGGGAAACAATGCCACGGCCTGAGACCGGAGGTTTTGCCTTTGAAGCGTTAAAAGGGCTTCGCGGGGAAAATTATTAAGATTTTGTACCTGAAGCGGACATATAGTTTTGTGTTTGTTCTTTCAATATTATTGGTTATCTTTTTTGTGTTATTTCGATTTGTGGCCATTCCTGTCGTAATTATCCTTATTTACATGGTCACTATAGTCATCCTCGAGTCTCGTTGGCGCACGCCCCAAAATGCCTAACCCTCCGCTCAACTTGGGCCGGTTAGCTTTTTCCGTTAGAAATACAAATAGAGGAATCAGCAAATGAATGTATTAGGATTTATTTTTGGCTTGGCCGGCTTGTCTTTCGCGATTATTGCTTGGCTTCAAATAGACAGTTTGAAGAAAGAGTTTGATGAGTTGAAAAAGGATCTGGGGGACTCTGGCGCCCTGAAAAAACAGGAGGAGCCTGACAATTGAGCAATACGCCGCGCTTGAGACGGTAAATTATGCGGCGTTGGTAATAAAACAGAAGTCACCATGACCTTATCCGTCTACACTAAGTGAGAACGTTCGAAGCAGTTGCCAGCGGTTGATCCCGGGCGTTCGGTACTTCGTATTATGAAAGGAGAAAAAATGGTAAGATTAGTTTTTGTATTTATATTATTGGCAAATCTAAACTCATACGCTCAAGATAATTGCCGGTGCTCTGAGGTTTTGGGACAATTAATTGTCAAAGTCGAGTCTGAATATCCCGGGTATAAAGATAAAGCGAAAGATTCACTTGCCTACACAAGTTTCAAGAAACATTTGATTGAATCATCTTTTAATTCCAATCACGATAATTGCATCAAAATTTTGAAAACATACGCGGGGTATTTTAAAGATGGCCATCTTGTAATAAATAAAAAGGGTAATGACATTGAAAGTCCTCAAATAATTGCGAGAGACACTTTTGAAACTAATTTGACAGATTTCAACAATTATTTAATGAAGAGTAAGGATAGCTTGGAGGGGATATGGGTTTCCGGTGATTATAAAGTTGGACTAAAAAAGGATAGTAGTAATTATGTAGCATTTGTTATAACCTCAAAAAATGATTCGTGGAAGACAGGAGAAATTAAATTTAAAATCAATAACAATGGCAAAGCAATTTACTATTGGGGCGATCATACTCAAACGATCGATTCATATCATATTCAAAAGGGTTGCTTCATTCATTTTAAGAAAGCAAATATTGCGTTTGTAAGAGAATTTCCACCACCGTTACTAACGAAAGAAAACATATCCGAAGAACTTAATGAGTTGGAAGGATTCTATCTGAAAACTATAAGCGATAAAACATTATTATTTAGGATTTCAAGTTTTGAGTATTCCAATACAGAAAGAATAAAAAATCTGCTTGAAAGCGGTAAACTTTTATTAAATAAATATGAAAATCTTATTATTGATGTTAGAGGCAATGGTGGAGGAACAGACTATAGCTATCGCCCCATTCTACCTTATATTTACACAAACCCAGTGCGGCAATTAAGTGGAGAATATATGGTAACACAAACACTAATAAACGCTCTTTTGAAATGGGCAAATGGCGCGGATCAAAACAAGGATGCTGAGGAAATTAAATTAGTAAGAAGTGATCTAAAAAGAATGGAGGGGAAAATAGGTGAATTTATTCCATATAGCGCAGAGGCAAATTATGGCTTTACAAAGCAAGATTCAGTATATCTCTATCCAAAAAATGTTGCAATATTAGTTGATGGACATTGTGGCAGCTCTACAGAAAAATTCCTACTTGATGCCAAACAAAGTAAAAAAGTAAAGATTCTTGGAACTCCAACGTATGGTTCAGTGGACTATGTATCAGTGTATGAATTCGGTCTTGACTGTAGTAATTACGCCCTGTATATGCCTACCGTTCGTATGATGAGATTACCTGAATATCAACTGGATAATATTGGTATTCAGCCAGATATTTATATGGATAAGTACATTGAAGATTGGGTACAATATGCAAAAGAATATTTGGAGAACTAAATAATGAAGGCAAACATACATAACCAACCGCTCAAGCCGACCGCGGTAGTCTTTGGCGGGAACTTGTAAAGAGTTGCAAGTAAAATTTGTGCAAAAAATAAAGTTAAGTCGCCGTGTTTGTGGAGAAAGTTAAATACGGCTTTGTAAAATGTAAAATTCTTTAATCAATAAACATTGTAATTTAAGGCGGACGGCTTATGGGCAACGCCGTTAAAAAGGGTCCTTAAATCCTATCATATAATTCCACTATCTGAAGCACAGAGTCATTTTTTTTAATTTATGAACTTTTTTGCTTGACTTGGTTTACATTTATGTTAACTTTTGTCACATGAAATAAATTGTATTTTATGGAATTGAAAATGGAAACAGCCCGATCGAAGATTATTTCGGGAGAAAAAATGATGGATAATTTAGAAAAATATATAGAGAAAAGAAAAAAGAATAGCCCTGAGCTTGCCGCGGGATTTGAATTGGGATATGAAAATTTTAAAATTGGTATCCTCCTTAAACAGGCACGCAAGGAAGCGGGAATTACTCAGGAAGAATTAGCAAAAAAACTGAATACAAAGAAATCTGCAATTTCACGGATTGAAAATCATTCAGAGGATATCCGTCTTTCAACATTAATAAATTACCTGGCTGCGTTAGGGCGTCAGCTTCAGCTAAATATTTCGTAAACTAATCGAAATTTAATGCTGCCCGCTGACATGGGGTTGGGGTCTGAATTTAAACGCGTCCGGATTTAAGAAATTTTGATAGTTTGTCGAGCGTTTAAATCCGCTCAACCCCAATCCGATAGATGAATAGAAAAGAATATGAATAATACTGGCGAAACATATATATCGAATTTTTTCAAGCTTGAGTCAGCTGGTGGCATTATTCTCATGGGCTCTGCTGTGCTGGCTCTGGTATTCGCTAATACGCCTTTACAATCTTACTACGCGTTGTTTCTTGATACTCCCGTCGAGGTTAGAATAGCCGCTCTAAAGATCGCGAAACCGTTATTACTCTGGATTAATGATGGATTAATGGCTGTCTTCTTTTTTCTGGTCGGTCTTGAATTAAAGCGGGAACTTATTGAAGGAGAGCTTTCAGATAAACGAAACATTATTTTGCCCGGCGTTGGGGCAATCGGCGGCATGCTCGTTCCTGCTCTGATTTATACTTATTTTAACACTGGTGACGCCACGGCTATGAAAGGTTGGGCGATACCTACGGCAACCGACATTGCTTTTGCACTTGGGGTGTTATCCTTATTGGGCTCAAGAGTGCCTGTAAGTTTAAAAATATTTCTCACATCTTTGGCGATTTTTGATGACATTGGCGCGATTTTAATCATAGCCATATTCTACACGGCACAAATCTCACTTACCTCACTTGTTGTGGTAGCTTTCTGTATCCCCATTCTTGCCTGGATAAATAAACGCAATCCCGATTCTATCAGCATTTATATAGTGATAGGTACGGTCATGTGGGTAGCTATGTTGAAGTCCGGTGTTCATGCAACCTTAGCAGGGGTTATCCTTGCCATGTTTATCCCAATGAAATCTAAAACAAATGCAAATTACTCTCCGTTAAAAAGCATAGAACATGATTTACATTCTGTTGTCGCTTTTTTCGTTCTGCCCATTTTTGCATTCGCTAATGCAGGCATTAGTTTTACCGGCATTGGAGTAGAACAAGTTTTTCACGGTGTTCCTTTAGGTATCGCGCTTGGTTTATTTATAGGGAAACAGGCAGGTGTTTTCGGTCTATGTTGGCTTGCGATTAAGCTTAAATTAACCCGCTTGCCGACCGATATGTCCTGGAGTTCATTGTATGGCGCTGCCGCTCTATGCGGTATTGGTTTTACCATGAGTCTATTTATCGGGTCGCTTGCTTTTGAAGAAACAGGTGTCAATCTAATGTTTGATGAACGACTCGGCATTATATTAGGTTCATTAGCTTCGGGCGTTGCCGGTTACCTGGTGTTAAACGCCGGTCTGCGTTCTAACAATCAGCTCAACAAGGATGCGCCAAAAATCAGCGCGCCTGTCAGGTGAAACGTTAAAAATGTATATAACATAAAGAGTTGCGGCAATGATTGTGAAATATACTAAGCTGCTGGGTAGATTGATTTGGTTGGCCAGTTTCGCGATGCTGCTCACAAGTTGTGCCGGGTCAAGTGTAAGTTGATCGCGCTCTAATCATACAAAGCAGCTCGACAAGGGCCCCTACTATTCAGGTGGTCATCAGCGGTCTGATTCACAACGATGATCCTGCCCCTGGCAAAGTGTCATTATGTACCTCATGTGAGGCAATCGATTATTAACCGGGTGAACATTTCAGGTTTTTAAAATTGTAATCAAAAACCATTAAAAGTAAATTGAGCGAGTTCAACCGTACAAACCATTTATACAAAAACAGAAATGTCCGCCATGAAATTTGAAGCCATTTTAAGTGAATTTGAAAAATCTGTTAAAAAAAAGTTCAATGTTTACAACAGCTTATTTTTAAATCTTCCGTTCCACCAGATCAGTAATACAGGGATCATGATTCCACTTATGCATAATGCATGCAGGGAGGGACTTGAAGCCGGCAGGGATCCGCTCGAAATTCTGGATTCATTTTTTGATGCACAAGCCCGGATCAGTTCAGAAAAAGAAAAAATCGATTTTATGTTCCGGATAATACAATATGTTGAACGGCAGATTGTGCTTTATGACAGTGTTGAAGACGCCGCCTTTTCGCGCTTAAACCAGTATGCGGATGAATTATCATTAAAAGAATATGTACATCTGCTGTCCGGCAAAGTGGATGAGCGTAAACTACTGGAGAAACTTTCAGCATTCAGTGCCCGACTAGTATTGACTGCTCACCCGACACAGTTTTATTCTCCGGCAGTACTTGATATAATTTCGAAATTAAGAAATTTGATAAATGACAATAGTATAGATCAAATTGATCTGGCGTTGCAGCAACTGGGATTAACATCACTGATTAACACCAAAAAACCGACCCCGCTGGATGAAGCAAAAAATGTCATCTATTTTCTGCGGAATGTCTATTACGACGCGGTCGCGGATATCTACTCCGGTATCAGGCAGAATTTCCACGGCAGAAGTTTTGATAATCCCAATATTATACAGTTGGGATTCTGGCCTGGTGGGGACCGGGACGGCAATCCTTTTGTTACGTCCGAAACAACCATGGCTGTAGCGGATGAACTGCGCAAGGCACTAATGAAATGCTACTACCGGGATCTGAAAGACCTGGACCAAAAGCTGACCTTCCGGGATGTCGAGTCAATTATTAATGAATTGCGCCCGCGCATCTATTCTGCCATGTTTGACAGCGCGAAGACGATCTCCTACAAAGAGATAATCAATCCGCTTTATCAGATAAAAAAAGCGGTCATCGCCAAATACAACAGTTTGTACCTGCAAGACCTGGATAATCTGATTGACAAGGTTAACATATTCAAAACGCATTTTGCGGCGCTGGATATCAGGCAAAACCACGCGGTGCACAGGCAAACTGTTGAATCTGTGTTAAAACATCAAAACCTTGTAAAATCCCGTATTGATGAGCTCTCCGAATCCGAATTAATCAGGATTCTTAGCCGGGAAAAAATCGAGGTCCGGGAAGAATGGTTTGATGACGATCTGATAAAAGATACCATAATGACGATTTCGCAAATCAAACAGATTCAAAAAAAGAATGGCGCTGAAGGCTGTAACCGCTATATAATAAGCAATTCAGAAGATATCTTTTCGGTACTTTTTGTATTTGCATTGTCGCGCTGGTGCGGATGGGACAAAGATCAAATTCCGGTTGATATTATCCCATTGTTTGAATCGATGGACGGTATGAAAAATGCGGAATCGATCATGCGCCGGTTATTTGAAATTGAAGAGTACCGTTCACATATTAAACGTCGCGATAACACACAAACGATCATGCTCGGATTTTCAGACGGCACCAAAGACGGCGGTTATCTTCAGGCAAACTGGTCTATCTTTAAAACAAAAGAAAAACTGACCGCGGTTTGTAAACAATACGGAATGAAACCGGTATTCTTTGACGGCAGGGGAGGCCCTCCCGCGCGGGGCGGAGGGAAAACCCACCGGTTCTATGCCGCGCAGAGTCATAATATTGCCAATCACGCCATTCAGCTTACCATACAGGGTCAAACGATTTCCAGCAAGTTCGGAACGAAACAACACTTCATTCATAATTGTGAACAGTTGCTGACCGCGGGATTATCCAATAATTTAGCGGAACCGGAGACCAAAATATCTGATGAAGCACGGTCGCTTATAGAAGAACTGGGAAAAATTAGTTTTAATAAATACAATGAATTAAAAAACCATAAAATGTTCATTCCCTATCTTGAAAACAAAAGTACTCTAAAATATTACAGCCAAAGCAAGATCGGCAGCCGGCCGTCAAAAAGGGGTAATAGCGCCAAACTGGAATTTAAGGATTTGCGGGCGATTCCGTTCGTGGGCTCATGGAGTCAGCTCAGACAGAATGTACCGGGCTATTTCGGAATTGGCACGGCAATAAAGGCACTGGTAAACGATGGAAAACTGGATGAATTGAAAAACCTGTTTAAAGATGTGGCTTTTTTTAAAGCGATGATCCTCAACAGCATGATGTCCATGTCGAAATGCTATTTTGAACTGACTGCCTATATTGCCAAAGATCCGGAGTATAAAGAATTCTGGAATATCCTGTTTGAAGAATATAAACTATCCAAAGAAATGACCCTGTTAATTTCAGGATTTAACCAGCTCATGGAAGAAGAACCGGTTTCGCAAAACTCGATCGCCATTCGTGAAGCGATTGTACTTCCGCTGCTGGTTATTCAGCAATACGCTTTGCAGAAAATCGAGCAAAATACAAACTACCGCAAATCCTATGAAAAAATAGTGGAACGTTCGTTATACGGCAATATAAACGCCAGCCGAAATTCGGCATAAAAAAAATACAGTTTCAGGACACATGGAAATTTCTACACTTGTTCCTGTGGAAAGTTTTATAATGGAACGAAAATTTACTTATTAAATCACCTGGTGCGAATAAAATTGTCAATCAACATCAAATAAGAATCAAATTACGCTCCACCGGAATATTACGCAGGGTATTGGTTATGAACATGCTATTAATTTTTGCTTTCTATGCAATAAACTCCAATCGGTTCATTTTTTCTTTTTAAGGTGATGTCTCCCAGCGATTCAACATGATAGTTGTCTTCTATTTTGATAAAATCTACCGCCTCCCCTGATACCAGGAATATTTTATCATATTGATAACAGACACTTTGGATTCATGCAGCAATATTCAATGTATCACCGTGGTAGGCTATATCACGTTTAATCTCACCAACCTCAACGGCTGTAACAATTCCCAAATGCAGCCCTGCTTTGAACTGCGGGGATTCCAACCATTTTCATTGGCTAACCGTCATGTGCAATAATGTCCGACGCGCGCCATCACAACCACTTTGCCAATGTTTTTCTTGTAATCTGTTCAATTTGCTTTCTTTTAGAAACAATTTGAGCCTCTTTATGTGGTGGTTTGATCAAATCCTCCGCAAGATAAGTTCCGGTAACCCCGTTAAATTCTGAAGATATGGCCAGTCTGACAACTCTATCAGCCCCTACTTCTGTTGGCGATGTCATCCACAACATGTAGTAACCCATAATTCTCTCGAAACCTTTTAAGTGTCTTAAAAGATTTGATTTGATATTTCCGGGATGAAGATAATTTATTGTCACACCTGTTTCTTTAAGCTTTTCCGCGAGTTCAATTGAAAACATACTCAGCGAAAGCTTGGACTCTACATAGGGTTCACTCGTAGAAAAATTTTGTTTTGTCTCAATTTCATCAAAATCAATAGAATCTATAAATGCTATGTTTGTAACAAGGTTTATGATACGTGCCTGTGAGGATTCCTTTAATCTATCAAGTAAAAGAGTGGTTAAAAGATATGGAGCTAAATAATTAACGGCCCAGTTCATTTCAAAACCATCTTTTGTTATCACTTCATTGGGCATATTAACACCGGCACAATTTACAAGAATATCAATTTTTTTGTGCTCATTTAAGATTCTGGTAGCGCAATCTTTAACGCTATCCATTAATGCGAGGTCACATACCTGAAAACCGACGCTGCCGTTTTCACCAGTGTTTTTCAATTCACTAAGAATTTCATCTCCACGAGATTTTTTCCGTCCAAGAATAATGATATGTGCACCCATTTTATAAAGCATATCGACAGCCACGCGGCCCATGCCGTCGGTACCGCCTGTAAATACTATCGTTTTCCCTGATAAGTTTTTGTCTGACTCAGGAATAGCATGACGGGGATTTGGCTTTCCGCGCTGCGGCACAAACAAGTTGAGCATGATTTTTGTTTTATCACTTATTAGTTTCAAGTTATTTCCTTTTTAATTTTCAGGAATAAGCATATCTGAGATCGTTTTCATCAATTCTTCTTCAGACTTTGATTGCTTCAAGTGCAACATAGCTTCTGCATCTTTTCCTGATACATTGTGTATAGGTGTTTTTTCTGTTGTACATTCATATATTTTGTCTGCGACTTCCTGCGGATCAGATTCCTGCCCACCTTGCTGACGCATCTGCTCCATTGTCGCATTCATCTTCTGACTCAATTTCGAGCTATAATCCCTGATCTGCTCATCTCCATTTTCAAGTGTCCCGTAGTCTATTGAAGTAAACAGGTTTGTTTCATAAGCTCCGGGGGCGATAGATTTCACTTTAATATTGAAAGGCGCGTATTCTAAAGCCAGCGCTTCGGTCAAACCCTCCACTGCAAATTTGGCTGCGCTGTAAACGGACGCGAATGGTGAACCAACAAGACCTGCTGTGGAAGAAATATTGATAATTGCACCTTCGCCCTGTTTCCGCATTACGGGCAGTACTTCTCTGGTGACACGCATGAGCCCGAATACATTCGTTTCAAACATGGCGTAGATCTTTGGTTCGTCCCATTGTTCGAAAACACCGACTCCGGAAATCCCGGCATTGTTGACCAGTACATCAATTCTGCCAAATTCAGCCATTCCTTCGGCAACTGCTTCGCTTATACTCTGTTTATCTGCCACATCCAGTTTGGTCACCAGGACATTATTCAATTCCGTTAATTCTGCTTCTTTTTGAGGTGAACGCATAGTTGCTATAACATTCCATCCTTCTGCCTGAAATTTCTTTGCAGCTAATTTTCCAAATCCGGTGCTGCATCCTGTGATTAATACTGTCTTCTTACTCATTTTTCTATTCCTTATATTTTTGTTCTTATTTAATTCAAATTGAATTTTACTTTTGTTTACTCTTCAGAAACATTCCAAAGTTTTTGTACAATTTTTTCTACTTGTGCTATCATTACAAACATTCCGAGATCAACCGTTTCATTTCTTTGTTGCCATAGGAAACAACAGGTTGATCCTGACTGACTACATTCTTTTCAAGGTGAGCTACAAACGCCCGGGCTATTTCGTCCTGATGAATGTTTCCCCAGCCAAAGGAATCGGGTATGAGGCGGGTAAAAGGCGTTATCCAGCCGGGTGTGTGTTTATTACCCACAATCATTCCCGGTTTGAAATCAGCCAGTTTCTCAAATCCCACATCCATTACTGTTTTAAGCTTTTTGCCCATCACCCGAAACACTTTGATTCTTGAATTTGCCTGACTTTCTTTAACGCCAACAGCAGTCAGAAGCTCAAATACCTCAATACCGGCGGTCTTACAGCCTCTTGCGTATTTGCCCAACAAGTTGACCTCGACCTCCATCAATTGCTCTTCGCTCAGCGCGGCCGTGCCACTCCCGATTCCGATACAACTAATCGCGACATCGTGACCTTGTGCAATCTCTTTCACCATGTCTTCAAAGTCAGGCGCGCTTGTATCAACGACAACCTGTTTGATATTCGCCTCGTTTTGTAAGGAATCTACGGTTCGCCGGCCAAGCATGGTCACCTGAGAGCATACATCACTTTTGAGCAGCTCGCGGGTAACCGCCCCGCCAACTTCGCCGCTTCCACCCAATATTATACATTTCATATTATTTGTCTCTTTATTTTAGATCAGATTAAACCTGAACCTTGTTAATCTCTCGGAAACATCCCGGAGTTTTTGTTTAATTAAAAATCGTTGTAATTTCTTGGTTACTTCTCTACCAATACTAATTGTTCTTTATAGGCTTCAATTCTGGCATGGGCCATGCCGTCTATCAATAAAATAACGATCAGCATAGCAATGGTTGTGATGCCGATTGCCCGCCAAATCGGAGTGTTGATAAAAATAATCAGCAAGGCAGCGGCTACGATTAAAAGCGGAACAACCTTGAATACTATAGTTTTGTATTCATTTAGAGTATTATCGACACGGACCATTTCTGATTTTACAAAAGCCGAAGCATCCTGATTGTAGTCGGTCTCAAAACTTGAAATTCTTGATATGTTGGTATAAAATAATCCAAGCCCGATAGTCAGAAGTAAAGCCCCGGCGACCAGGGTGGGGATGGTGTATGCTTTCGATAAATCGGTTTTTCCTAACTGCCAGAAGCCTATGCCTGCCGCTACAAAGCCGATTCCAAAAAGAATAAAGAATGCGGTTGAAAAGACTTCCGCTTTTGCCCAATCTGTTGATATTTTTAATATTTCCATGTCTTATTCTCCTATAAATTCCACTTTACGCCGGTTTCTTTTTCTGATAATGTCCACAACTTCTCAGCTACAGCTTTATCCTTAGCATGTGGTTCAAGTTTATGTTCTTCAACCGGACCCACTAAATTCTGGAAACCTTTAGGACCATAAAAACCTTTCTCATCCAAATTCTCTTCAGTAGCACACATGAGTTCAGGATAGCCTAACAACATTCGACTGAATCAACTTTTCGAGTCGTCGTTTGCTTGCAGTACTTCGTCCATGTCCACCCCCCAGGCCGTGCTCCACTGCAAATTCAAGCAGGCTACCACTATGTCACCCATCCAGTTTGTGAAGACTAAGCGGCGGACCCGTTGCTGCGCCACAGCCAGATCGCGGCCAGGGCCATCACAACAGCCTCCACTGCGACCCAAAGCCACTGCTTCGGAACAACGCCGTCGACAAGCAGACCGAGTAGGCGCGCCGCCAGGGCACCGGCTATGAAATAGAAAATCGCCGTGGGGATGCTCGTCGACCAGGGTCGAAGCGCGGTTACGGCGAAGAAGGCCAGGCCCACTCCAAGCACCATGCCCCCTCGAATCCGACGCTCGATGGCTTCATAAACGCCGGCAGGTGGCTCGGGTCCCCCGGTGAAGAAACCAAACCAGTCGGGGAAAATGGCGGCGACGACGCCGACCCCTGCAAAAAGAATCCCCAGAATGCTAGATACGGACATGTGTACTCCCTTCTGTTGCTGGTTTTTAAATTTTTAGTTTTTATTTAGTTCCATTCCATTAATACTTCATCCCTGTTAATTCTTCAGATAGCGTCCAAAGCTTTTGCGCCGCGTCGACATCATGTGACCGCTTGCTTGATTCGACCTTAATTGGCGCGCCGTGCAGTTCAAAAAAATCCTTCGGGCCGAAAAAATCACCCGAAGACGCATTTTCGTCTATTGCGGCTCGCAGGGTTGGCAGTGCTCCCATATCTTTGCTCTGGGCGAAAAATATATTTAAAAATCTCACCAAGCCACGCTGAAGTTCTGATGTCGTCCATCCTGGATGAGCGGCTGTAACCATAGGGTTGCCACCTTCTGATTCAAGCCGCCTTTTGAGCTCATAGGCAAAGTAGAGATTCGCCAATTTGCTATCTGCGTACGCCGTAAAATTGCTGTATTTTCGCTTTTCCCAATTCAGATCATCCAAATCGATCTTCGAGGACTTATGAGCGCCGGCGGAAACGACCACCACGCGGGAATCTGGTGTTTTCTTGAGTGTCTCGATCAAATGTCCGGTCAATGCAAAGTGACCTAAATGATTCGTACCAATCAGAATTTCAAACCCGTCGTCAGTCTTGGCATAAGGGCACGCTACTCCTGCGTTGTTGATCAGCAAATCAAGTCTGTCGAAATTTGCTAAAAACTGCGAACCGAACTCTTGAATTGAACGAAGACTGGAAAGATCCATCTGCATAACCGAAATGTCGGCGTCTGGATGGTCTGCTCGTATTTCCTCTGCCACCTTCTCACCTTTTGACACATTTCTAACAGCAAGTGCCACAGTCGATTGTTTCTGAGCTAACACTCTTGCAGTTTCCTTGCCTATCCCGCTCGTCGAACCAGTAACTATAGAGACCCTGCCTTTTTGACTGGGTATGTCGTCAGCACTCCAATATTTTTTTGACATAATTTTTACTCCTAAACTCTAATTTTCTTTTGAGTTTGTTCGCCAAACGTCATAGCGCCGAAGCAGAACTGCGATACGTATAATCCTGTATTTCCTAAACTTTTGTATTTCATTATTTTTCCTTAGTTTTTGTTTAATTACAAATCAAATAGAAGTTTGTATTATTTGAGGTCTTCGACCTTGCCAAAAATGGTTTCTCCACGTTGTAATGGTTGCAGATATTGTGGGTATTCAGGTTTTAAAACACTCGCGTCATCCAATAGCTTCATTTCATCATCGCTTAACACAATATCGGCTGCTCCCAGGTTATCAATTAGCTGCTCTTCCTTTCGTGCTCCAACAATTACGCTGGTAACACCTTGTTTGTGAAGCAACCATGCCAATGCAATTTGTGCAACAGAAGCATTTTTACTTTCTGCAATTTCCATTAGTTTATCCACGACATTAAAACCTTGTTCCTTTTCAACCGGTGGAAAATTAAAATTTACTCTTCGCCCTGTAGCTTCACTTGTACGAGTAATTTTCCCGCTTAAAAAGCCTCCTGCCAACGGGCTCCATATCAAAGTTCCCAATCCTAAATCCAAAGATATGGGTATAATTTCCCTCTCCAATTCACGTCCCACTAATGAATAATAAGCCTGAACAGAACAGAACTTTTCAGTGCCTAATAATTTCGCTAATCCATCAGCTTTGGCGATTTGCCCCGCACTGAAATTGGAAAGCCCGATGTACCTTACTTTGCCCTGGCGAACCAGGTCATCCAGTGCTTTTAATGTTTCTTCAAGTGGTGTTGTTGTATCGAATTGATGAACCTGGTACAGGTCGATGTAATCGGTTCCCAGACGTTTTAGGCTGGCTTCCACTTCCCGCATAATCGCCAGGCGGCTTGAACCAAGGTCATTTGGACCACTAGTTAAGGCATTATATAGCTTAGTTGCAATAAGCACATCTTTCCTTTTATCGCCTAAGGCTTTTCCAAGCATAATTTCCGATTCGCCTGAACTATATACATTGGCTGTATCAAAAATGTTAATACCCGCATCCAATGAGAGATTAACCATTTTTGTTGCCAGTTCCTGTCCGGTTGTTCCAATCACTCCGGTGTTACTTCCACCTTCCTTGTCGAAAGTCATAGTTCCGAGTGTTAACTCCGAAACGTACAATCCTGTGTTTCCTAAACTATTATATTTCATTTTTTTTCTCCTTTTGTTTAATATTTTATTGATTTAAATATTCCATTCAACACCGGTTGCTTTTTCTGATACTTCCCACAGCCTTTTCGATACCGCTTTATCCACAGCATGCGGCTCTAATTTACATTCGCCAACCGGACCTTTAAAATATCCTCGTCCTGTAGGGCCATAAAACCCGTCTTGGTCCAGGTCTGGTTCGGTGGCACACATAACTTCAGGATAGGAACCCTTTTCAGCCGACTGAACCATGGGAGACAGCGTCATCAGCCACCATGCGAACCGTGTCATTAAACTACCGCTGGTTGTGATCAGTGCTGTTTTGGAAGCGCCCGGATGACAGGCATAAACTTTTACATCCTTCTTGCCCGCATTTTTCAGTTGGTCCTGTAGTTCATAAATAGACATGATCTGTGCTAATTTGCTCTGACTGTAGGCATCATTTGCGGTGTAATCCTGATCCCAGTTCATATCGTCAAACCGGATTGTTTTAATGCCCAAATTATAACCCATACTGCCTACCGTCACGATACGTCCTTTGGATTTTTCAATCAGCGGGTAGAGCAGGGCCTGCAGAGTGAAATGACCGTAGTGATTCACGCCAAGCTGGCTTTCAAAACCATCGACTGTAAGCTGCTGTTTGGGTACCTGGGCAATGGCGCCATTACAAATGAGTGCATCGATACGGTCCACTTTCTCAAAGATCTCTTCTGCAGCTGCTTTTACAGAAGCCTGATCACCCAAGTCCATAGTGATATGGGATACATCTGGCTTACTGCCAAGCTCCTGTTTGATTGCTGCAATGCAATCCTCTGATTTCTTTGGATTACGGTTAAGCATCACTACTTTGCCACCTTTAGATGAAATAATCTTTGCTGCTTCAAATCCGGTACCACTGGATGCACCTGTGATGAGATATGTTTTTCCTTTGAGGGAACCGATGCGCTCCGGTGTCCAGCCCTTTGGCCCAAATTTATTTTTAGTGTTCATTATTCAAACCCCTTTTATATTAAATAATTTTTTAAGCTTATGATTTGTATTCTACACTGTAAGTTGTTCTTATTCACTAACTGCTATTGGTTGTTTTTCATTTATCAATGGCTCCCACCAATTTTCGGTGTTAAGATTTTCATCGATTGTAATTGTTTCCCCCACGATTGGCGTTGAAAGTTTTATGCCTAAGCTGTCGGCTGCTTTGGTAATTCGCATAATCGGATCATACCAGGCGTGCAAAGCCAGGTTAAACGTTCCCCAATGCATCGGCTGCATAATTTTTCCTCTTAAATCCAGATGGGCCTGCGCAGATTCTTCGGGTAACATATGGACATACTGCCATCTTTTATTGTAAGCACCACATTCCATCATTGTTAAATCGAAAGGGCCATATTTATCCCCGATTTCTTTAAACCCCTTAAAATAGCCCGAATCACCGCTAAAATATATTTTGTGATGCGGCCCCTGAATTACAAACGAACCCCATAACGATTCATTCCTGTCAAAAATACTTCTTCCGGAAAAATGTTGGGTTGGCGTTAAGGCAACCAAAAAATTTTCAAAAAGAGTAATTTCATCCCACCAGTCTAACTCGATTATCTTTCCCCGCGGTACACCGAAATTTTCCAGTTCTGCTCCTACCATTAGCGGTACAACAAATTGTTTTACTTTGGAATGAATTATTTCAATCGTATATGCATTTAAATGGTCATAATGATTATGTGAAATTACAACCAAATCGATTTCAGGCAGTTCATCAATATTTAATGGCACATCACCATTAAATCTTGTCGGTCCCATGATGGTTGTACTTTTTTCAAATACCGGATCAGTCAAAACGATGATTCCATCAAGATTAATTATCTGCGAAGAGTGTCCCACCCAGGTTACTTTTAGTTCGTCATTATTGGCAATCGTTATTTTCTTAAAATCAACTTGTTTTACAGGTAGCTCTTCGTCGGGTGTTCTGTCTGTACCCCCAACAAGAAATTTCCAGCCGGTTGAAAGCATATTGGAAAAACTCATATCCAAACCATTCGGAGTGTAGTTAACAAATTTATCCCTTTTATATTGTTTCGAGCGATCGATTTTTTTCATTTGCGCGTCTTCTGTATTATACCTGGTCGTTGAACAGGATTTAATAACACAAACAGATGCGATAAAAAACACGCTTAAAATTATCATGCTTATTTTCATACAATTTCCCCTCCTTTATTAAAATAGTGAACTGACTAATCAGTCTAATGAATGGTCAAAAAAAAGGGTTTCCGCCTATTTGGCGGAAATCCCGTTCCAGCATATATCAAACATCATATTCATATTTTCTTCCGAAATTTTCTCCGGGTGTTTTCTGAAATGATTCATGCCCAGATTAAATGTACCTTCAATAAAATCCATAAAGAATTCAGGATAAACATTTTTTATGGAATCAGAATTGACCGTTTCGTTAATTAAGTCCTGTATAGATTCAAACTGGCTCAACGCTTCATCACGGGTTAGTTTAGTGATGAAAGGAGAGTTGGAAAACTGCTGAAAAAACTGGTATTCTTTTGGATGCATAATACCCCATTGTACGGATCCTTTCCAAAGTTGCCGCATTCTATCCTCAACACTTCCCGTTGTCGAAAAACCCTTTTTTAAAGCATTTATCATCTTGCTTTTGGTTTCCAGGTACAAGGCATCAATCAATTCTTCCTTATTTTTAAAATGATGAAATAAGGTACCGGTTGCTACGCCCGCCTGTTTTGCGATTAACGATGTTGGCGTATCATGAAATCCGCGTTCAACCAGCAAGTCCAAAGTAGCTTTTAAAATCGCTTCTCTTTTTTCTGAATGTTCGATTGTCAATGTCCGCTTCCTTTCAATTTTTTCTTAAATCCATTAGACTGATTAGTCGGTCAAAATTTAAGCATTATTTTTCTTTTGTCAATAAAATTTCAAAAAATCTTCGCGGAGGGTAATAATGTGCGTAATAAAGCCACAAATGATTCCAAGATGTGTGTTTAGAAATCAACTTTTTATCAAAGATGGGCAACAAAACTTGAAGAATTCTGAATATAAAATTTTTGTTTGGATATCTGCCTTGAGACTTTATTTATGAATCTATCCGCGCCGGCTTTAATACTTTTCTTTCTTCAATGTCACAAATGTCCCAGTCATGGCGCCGGTATGCAGGTAAAAAACGACGAGGAAATGAACTACAACGATGATTTTGAAGAAACATGGTAAGTTAACTCTGAAACTTGAGAAGTTACGCCGGAAACTTCTGAAGTTACTCCGGAAAGTTCTGAAGTTACGCCGAAAAGTTCTGAAGTTACAAACGTAACCCGGGAAGTTTCATACTCCCGCTCCCGGACGCTCGTATATAAGGCTTCTCAACATTTTTATTTGAAGCGCTGTTGACAGGAAAATGAAACCGGGATTCAACCCCAAATACTGATAGCAACAATTTGATCCGATCTCGTGCCGGATATCAGACAATAAGAAAAAATGGTTTGGAGTATGTTCTGAGATACCCTTATACTGTTGAACGGAAGAGCGAACTGATTCCAACGATTAATTATTCGAATATTAGAAAATATTGATAAATAACAGAAGCGCCTGATTAATATCATATCATATTTTTTGAATGGTCTGAGATATGGGTAAACTCAAAAAATTTTTGCTGTTTGAACAACATGTGTGCCCCTGGTGGCTGGCATATTCATGGGATCACCGTTTACGAAAACTAATACATAATCCTGAAAAAATCCTTAAGCCATATTTATCTGAAGGTGATATTGTCGCGGATGTCGGATGCGGAATGGGATTTTTCTCAATCGCGGCGGCAAAATATGTTGGTTCATCAGGGCGGGTTTTCTCTGTTGATGTCCAACAAAAAATGCTTGATATTCTGCAAAAACGCGCGCAATATTCCAAATATACACTCCCGATTACATCCATATTAGCTGATCGGGTTCACCAAATGATTACGGACCCAATAGATTTTCTCTTAAATTTCTGGATGTTGCATGAAGTTAATGACAAAACAGAATTTCTTAATTATTGGCACAGACAATTAAAGCAAGGTGGAAAATATTTGCTTGTTGAGCCGAAGATTCATACTTCCCGGAAATCATTTGAGGAAGAAATAGGCCTATGTGAATCAGTTGGCTTTGAAGAAATCGAAAAGCCCATTATTCGAACAAGCCGCGCGGTACTTTTTCGCAAAGTATAAAACGATTGTAAAAGTATAACCGATTAATCATTCCGGCAGACCCCGGACCCCGCGTGTCGGACGCGTCGGGAAAATGTTGCCCGTAAACGCTGTCCGTACGCCTGAGGAACTACCCGTCATTCGGAAAATTTCAAATTTGTCGAAGAGCGGGGTGTGCATGTCAGGGATGAATAGTGAACTTCCGCGTAAATTGCCCCCGGAAATACAGATCTACAAAAAGAAACTCTCATCGAGGAATTGTTTGAGCTTGTTACATGGTTTCATACAATAGAAAGATCGTCTGAAAGCGATGTTAAGTAACACGAAAACCGATTTTTGATGCATTATCGGATGCAATCAGCATATTGGGAAGAATGATTATTTCAAATCATTGAAGACGCGTATCTGATCTGATAAGAGAAAGAAAAAAAGCATAATACACGGTTGGAGTCAAAAATTAAACACGTCCGTTTACTACATTTTGCAATAAAAAATTACACATAAAGGAGACCAGCCTTGCGAAAAATCATCGTTCTCACCTTTGTTAGCCTCGACGGCGTGATGCAGGCGCCCGGCGGGCCTGAAGAAGATATTTCCGGCGATTTTAAGTACGGAGGCTGGACCGCTCCGTATTTTGACGAATTTGCGGGTGAATTGATGGAAAAGCAGATGAGTAAGCCTTTTGAGTTATTGTTGGGCAGAACTACCTTTGAAATCTTCGCCTCATACTGGCCGCGCCATAGCGCCGGGTGGCCCGGTGTCAATGAAACAAAAAAATATGTGGTCGCGCGCGGGGAAATGAAGCTTGATTGGGAAAATTCGATTCTTCTTAAGGATGACGTTGTTTCAAAAATAAAAAAACTCAAAGAACAGGACGGTCCTGATTTACAAGTTTATGGTAGTGGTAATTTCGTTCAAACTCTCTTAAAGCATGATTTGGCTGATGAACTGTGGCTCAAAATCTTCCCGGTAACACTCGGGTCGGGAAAGCGCTTGTTTGCCGCGGGAACGAGTCCGGCAGCTTTCAAATTAACGGAGAGCAAAGTATCGCCGCTCGGTGTCATTTTTGCTAATTACAAACGCGCCGGCGAAGTGAAGACAGGTTCTTTTGGGGCATAGATAATGGTGCCTGTATTGAGAATATCCACTCCGCCAAAAACACAGATACCCGGGGACATATGAACAAAAACATCCAAAACGGAATGAATCCGAAGGTTGACTTTTTTTTCAGAAAGACCAAAAAGTGGCGGGAAGAATATGAGAAGTTGAGAACCATCGTCCTTGATTGCGGGCTGACTGAAGAATTGAAGTGGGGCGTTCCTTGTTACACATTGCAAAACGATAATATCGTTTTAATACATGGTTTTAAGGAATACTGCGCGCTTCTGTTTCACAAGGGCGTCCTGTTAAAAGATGTAAAGGGGATTTTAATCCAACAAACCAAAAATGTGCAGGCCGGGCGACAGATTCGCTTTACCAATATTCAGGAAATAGTCGGGATGGAAGCCGTTCTGAAAGACTACATTTATGAAGCAATTGCAGTTGAAAAAGCCGGTCTGCAAGTGAACTTAAAAAAGACTTCAGACTTTACCATACCGCGGGAATTTCAAAAGGTTTTGAATGAAGACCACGCCTTAAGAATCGCGTTTGATGCACTGACACCGGGACGACAAAGAGGATACCTTCTTTATTTTTCTCAACCCAAACAATCCAAAACCCGGGAGTCAAGGATTGAAAAATGTATACCACAAATTCTTGATGGAATTGGATTAGATGATCGGAAAACGCGTTGAGAAATTATGTCAGGTCGGCGCCTGATTTTTTCATCAACCTGACATTGCCGGTTGCGGCGTGGTGCCTTTATTTCTACAAAGATTTCATCCCTGCGGGATTGGGATTGACGAATAAATTGAAAACCCGGGGTTGATATAACAATGTTAAATAGATTGGATATGGAAACCCGACGCCGGAGGTGTCGCACCTTTGTAGAATAGGGATTCCGCGGTAATTGTCCGACCCCCATGGGGCCGCGGAATAGTGTGGTGTCTGTTTTCTACAAAGATTTCATCCCTACGGGATTGGGATTAATGAATAAATTGAAAACCCCGGGTTGATGTAACAATGTTAAATAGATTGGATATGGAAACCCGACGCCGGAGGTGTCGCATTATTGTAGAATAGGGATTCCTCGGTAATTGTCCGACCCCCATGGGGCCGCGGAATAGTGTGGTATCTGTTTTCTACAAAGATTTCATCCTTATGGGATTGGGCTTAACGTATAAATTGAAAACCCCGGGTTGATGTAACAATGTTAAATAGATTGGATATGGAAACCCGACGCCGGAGGCGTCACAGCTTAGTAGAATAGGGATTCCGTGGTGTGTTGTTCGACCCCGACGGGGTCGCAGAAAGATGTGGTGTCTGTTTTTCTATTAACGTGTAATCCCTTCGGGATTGGGAATAAGCGTATGTATTAAAGCCCGGAGCGTCCAAAAATTGGAATGAGAATGGCTTAAAACGTTTGAGTAAAAGTTAAGCCACCCTTGAAAATTTCATTCCTTTTGTTTATAATAATAACGTTTTTATTTCATCTTTTGTCTTTTTGCTTCAATCATTGAAAATGTGTACAAAGTTGATTTTGATATAGATGTCAGCTCATTATTTGGATAATATTTCAGGCCGGTTTTAAGAAAAAAAGAAAATAATGGTTTTGGGTGTGTCTCAAAAAGGTCCTGGTCTATTCAGCGAAGGAGCGTATTGTTCCCGATGGATAATTTTTCTAATATTGGGAACATTTTTTTTTCTAACATTAGAATAAGTTTTCTATATTTAGAAAAAGTTTTCCAATATTGGAATAAAATGATAATTAACAGAGACATCTAATTAATATGTTATGCGTCTGAGGATTAAAATTTGATTAAAACATTTTTATATAGGCGGCTGCTTCCTCGCCTTCTTTCAAAAGCATGCGAGTCACGAATACCCCGGTCTGGGAAGAAGGGTGAGCAAGTTAATTGTTACGTAATTGCATTAGATCAAGGCGATTCACCATATTTCGTTGCAACTTCAATAGACGGTGATGATATTAGGGGGCTAAAATACGACGGAAATTCTTATTCCGAAGATACCTCAATCTCTATTTCAGATTTGAAGGATGGGACCCTAAGAATTACCCACTATTATGGCCTTTCTGAAATTACATATGACAGTATTTTTGACGTTGCATTCCAATATGTCACGAAATTCATCTATATAAAAATTCGCATCTATCGTTACATCGATAAAACATTTCAGTATTTTTTCAACAAGCGTAAACTTGTTTCAAAAAGGAGAATGGATCTTTTGCGTTTTATGATGGATGACCAACTGGATCGTACACATAAAGGAATAGGATCACTTGATTTATTGTCAAAGCTTTTCTCAATGAGACTATTTTTGCATCCTTCTTTTGACGTACAACATGAAAAATTGGAATTGTATTTAGATTCTTTAGTAGCCTCGGGTGAGATAGAAAAAGTTAACAATGAATACGTAGTAACCGGAAAAGCTATAAGCACTCTTGAAAAATACGAAGAAGAAGAAAGGCGGCATACTGAGGCCGTAAAATTGCAAAGAAAGATGTTTTGGTTAGCAATAATTGCTTTAATTTTCGCAGTTGTTCAGACAGGGGTAATTAAACTTCCGACCCTAATGGATTTTTCGAACATTTCTATTATCGGAGACACGCATAACAAAGCTAATTCAGCCGCCGCAAAAAGCCGCGCGGCTGATTAGCGACGTTAAACTTTTTTTGTTTTATCCCAATTCCGGGAAAATAATATGAAAAATATTTCGAAATTCAGAAGCTATTTATTTCAGCCATTCAAATCGATTTCTCATAAACATCTATTATTTTTTGGATTCATTTCAATTGTTTTAGCAAGTGCAATCAATTATTTTTCTTCCACTCATTTTGATGGTATTCTAGATGTCCACACCGGCCGTTCAGCTCCTATTATTGTTTTCCTTCTCGAAGGTTTGCTAAACTCTGTTACAGTAACAATAATATTTTTCGTCCTAATTCGATTTTTTATTTTAAAGCCAGTAAATGTATCAAAACTTTTTTTCGAGCAATTGTTTGCTCGTTGGCCTCTAATTTTCATTAGCCTATTTTCAATTAGTGAAATATATCAAAGACAGATGCACTTATTGTCTTCAAAGTATATTGAAATGAATAATAGTGTATTATTTAACTCAACTGACTATGCAATTCTTGGATTTATATTTTTTATATATTTAATTTTTAGTGCATGGTTCGTGTACTTAATGTATCGTTCATTCAGTAAATCTAGCGGAATTTCAGGATTGAAGGGAATTGGAATTTTTATTCTTGGATTACTAATTGCTGAAATGGTTTTGAAGTTATTTTACTATCTGATTTATTCATAAATATTAGTAATTTAATTTAAAAAAGTCTAACATTGCAATCAACCCGACCAAAAACGCGGACGCGTTTTGGTCGGTGAAGCAGTTAATGTTTTTGGCGGGTTATCGCAAGCGTTAGTGTCCTTCTTCAATATTCAGCTTATTTCATATTTATGGAAATATTGTTTTATTTGTTCTGCGTTGGACTATTTATATTGTTTTTTATCCATAAAGCTTCACATTACAAATCGCCCAGGTTGACCGGCGCGGACGACACGCCGTCAAGTTAACTCAAACGTTGGGCGTCACGGCGGTGTATTATTGCTCCATTTGATTTCAAACTACCGGGAAACCCACCGCGTTTCAGGAGATTCAATGTTTCGACGCAGCAAGACAAACTGCCTAAACAGCACTTCCATAGGCTCACATTCATGAACACACGTGCGGACCTCGATTTACTTATAGTGGGCGGGGGCATCGGTGGTATCATCTGCCTAAAGTACGCGAAAGACGCCGGGCTAAATGCGCTGCTGCTGGAGCGCCGCGAGCGCGTCGGCGGTCTATGGCGCGACCTTCCTGCCTGGCAGGACATTCAAATCCGCAAGGAGGATTGGACGCTTGGCGACCTTCCGTTGTTTGGTGAGGATCAGCAGAATATTCTGCGTAATATCGAGGCCTGGGTCGAGCGATTCGAGCTTGCGCCCTATATTCGCTTGAATGAGCCTGTCACGCGAGCGCGGGTTTGTGATATCGGCTGGCGGGTCACAACGGATTCCGGCGAGTACGAAGCAAAGTGGCTGATCGCTGCCACCGGGGGACACAACATTCCTTTCGTTCCTTCGGTGAAGCGGGTTGATTCGTCAATCATAGAATATCATTCTTCCGCCCTGCGCGATCCGGAGGAATTGAGAGACAAGCGCGTCACCGTGGTAGGAGGCGGTGCCTCCGCGTACGATCTGCTGGACCTTAGCTTCGCAAACGGCGCGAGCAGTGTCGCTTGGATTTATCGTTCCCTCAAGTGGATGCGCCCGACGCGCCGCGCCAAATATTTCGGATCAGATATACGGTTGCTGGCAAAATTTCAGATGCTGTGCATGCCCGAGAGCCTTATAAACCGGCTGATCCGAAGGGATCTTCGGGCGAGATACGCGAAGGCGCGGCTCATGGATATCCTGCCGGAGCGCGAGTTCGATGTCCGTCAAGATATGCTCATTCCCGGCCGATCGGGAATGATCAAAAATTTTCTCAATATAGCGCGTCATCACGGCGAAGTGGAGTCGATCAGCGGCGAGCTCATCGAGCTGTCAAACGGCGAACGGATGGAGACGGACGTGTTGCTCTGGGGAACCGGGTACCGTGTGGATCTGGACTACCTCGGCCTGGAGTCTCTTTCCGGGGCTGGCGGCCTGAATGACATCAGCAGTCGCTGCCATTCAGTATTCCTTTCCGCCGACGCGCCCAACTTATTCCTGCTGGCGCCGGGTGTGCTCGAAGCAATCACATCAACACCCTGGTCTTATGCGCACGTCGCGAAGTCCATCATGTCACACATCGCCGGCCGACCGGTCTTTGTGACCCCGCCGCGCCGAACCCTCACCAATTTCTTCGACCTGGTCAAGTTACTGGCGCAAAGTGATCGGCGGAACTACCCGCGCGGCATTTGGTACCTGAAGTATCTCTGGCTCGCCATATGGTATCCCAGAAAACGACCGCTGCCTATCCCTTGAGTACCCATGCTTGCCCACGGATTCTTTAAGAACGCTCTACAAAAAGAGTAGCCCACCCAACAAATCCATCACGTACTTGTAGCAGGACAAGCCAATTGCCCGGAACATGGTTGATTTACTTTCCAAAAAAGAAAAACTTCTCTATGAAAACATGAATGATTCTCTGAACCTGTTATCGTTTTTATCAGAAAAAAGTGAGGCAATTCCGGAACTATTGCATGGGAATTGGACCAGGTTTACATTTAAAGTATATGATTTTAAAAAAATTTAGTATAATTAAGAAATGATAACATCAAGCCGGGTAACAGGAAGACCTCGCGATTACCAGTATTTAAAATAAATCTATGGAAACACCTAATTCTTCCGCAATCTCTCGTACCGATATATCAGATTGCCGGCATAAATTAACGGCTTCCTTTTTAAAAGAGTTATCATACTTCCTTCTTCTTTTGAGCTTTGAACACCTCCACTTTTTTAAATAATTACGAATTAGTGACGTGTCCACAAAAAGATAGTAAGTTTAGATATCCCGGGTAATGAATTTGCGAACAGGTTAATTGCAGATTTTCCTGACATGTATCTGTTATTTGGTTTCCCGCTATTTGGGATACTGGGAATAATATTAGTTTTATTCTTAGCATCATTTTTTGGTGGTCGGATCGGAAAATGGGACTTTAATGTGGTCTATGGAAGAATTTTAAAAAAAATAGATGAATTATTAATGGATATGGAGGAATTGAAAAAATGATATGCAGATGATATAATGCAGTACTCTGAGTTTTCAAGCGAACAATGTTTTTATGCGTTACTTGATTTTGAGAAATAAGGAAAATATTCACCGTAAGACCTCTATCAGAATATTAATTTACGAAGGAGAATGTCAAAGATGGAAAATGATATATCAACAAACAAAAAAGAAACGTACACAGCCTATGGTGCCGGTTTTGGTGTTGCATTTGGAGCTGTAGTTGGATCTATATATGAGAGTATAGGTATTGCTACCGGAATTTCCATAGGCCTTATAGTGGGAGTAACGATCGCACTTGTATTCGGAAAGAAAATTGTACTCTTGTTTGGCAATTCATCAAAAGATAATACAAAAGAAGAAACAGACTAACAATACTGTTGAACAACCTACCAAATAAATATTTTCAAATCGTCACATTGCTTTTTATATTGTTGAGTATTATTACTTTCTTTTTTTTGGCAGGCACTAATTTGAATTCATAACCTTCAGAGGACCGGATTGACAATGAAACGAATATTATTTTTATTCTTCTTCTTCTTTCTTATCCTGACTTCTTCCTTTGCTCAAACCTCGAAAATGAGTATTGAAGGAAAACCGAAAAAATCATCCGACGAAATGGTGGGTAAGCGCGATTCCAACGGAAAATTTTGCGCCGCTATCCAGGTAATGTCCGATATGGATGGGTTTAAATACCAATCCTACAACGGCGTAGTGGATGTGGACGATCAGCCGGGACGCGATATGGTTTATCTCTCGCCTGACGAACGGGTACTGGAAATTTTTAAAAGCGGTTACCGGCCGTTAAAAATAATCCTGTCCGAGTATGGAATCCAGTTAGGACAAAAGGACGTGTGGCAGATAACAATAAAAGGCCGGGCAAAAACGGGCGATCTTTTGCCGGTTACTTTTCTGATAGAGCCGTGGGAAACCATAATAACTGTGGATGGTAAAAACGCGGAAAGCGGACAGCCTGTGAAATTGAGCAAAGGAAGCCATGAACTTATTATCAGCAAACAGGGCTATAAAACCATTTCGGAAACAATCACCGTTTCCGAGAGTAAGGTATTGTTCAACTACTCCTTAAACGAAGTTGAACTTCAAGCGGTACAGATAAAATCGATCCCGATAGAAGCGCGCATATATCTGGATAATGTGGAAAAAGGCGTAACCGACAAAGGCATTTTTCTTTACCCCGGTCAGTACGCGTTGAAACTGAGTATGACCGGTTATCTGGATATAAACAAAACCCTGGTCGTAACCGAAGGCGGTAATAATGTCTTTATCTATAATTTAGATAAAAACAGCGGAAACCTGGGTTTAATGATTACACCAAATGACGCGAAGGTTTTAATAAACAAGGAAGACTATTCCAATAAACCAGATATAGAACTTGCGCCGGGTATGTATAAATTAGAAGTATCCAGGAACGGTTTTCATTCACAGGATGAAACCATAACCATTGAACGCGGCCAAACCCTGCGTAAGACTTATAACCTGATTGCCAAGACCGGCAAACTACAATTCAATATCCAACCATTAGTTGCTAAAGTAAACTTAAAACAAAACGGGTTAATCGTTCCAAGCTGGTCCGGGATGAAATATATAAAAGATTTGCAGGTTGGAAATTATGAATTAGAATGCACCGCTTCGGATTATTCCCCGCAAACAAAGCAAATAACCATCTACGAAGATCAGGCAACAATTACGGATATAACCCTCCGTGAGGGCAATTCACAAACTGCTTCCATTTCGGGCAGCGGTTCCACATACGGAACGATGACCGATATGGACGGCAACGTTTATAAAACCGTAAAAATAGGCAGCCAG